>Ga0116167_1000002_pt1 | contig 267376 bp, 193 predicted proteins | sample AD_JPNMR3_MetaG_FD_89794 | JGI IMG/M metagenome (GOLD analysis project Ga0116167, IMG submission 89794) | Active sludge microbial communities of municipal wastewater-treating anaerobic digesters from Japan - AD_JPNMR3_MetaG | ecosystem: Engineered > Bioreactor > Anaerobic > Digestate | place...
CGCTCATCACGCGGTATCCGAAATTCGCAAAGCATGTACGGTCTTTGGCGGACTTGCGGAAACGTACGGCACCCTATTCCGTGTATGTTGATTTCCGCGATCAAGAGGGAGTCTCCACCGATGCGCCCTCCCACGTGATTGTAAAAGCATTTCGAAACAACCATACAAGAAAAGCTGCCGTAATTGCCGCGGAGACCGAGGGGAAATCAGCCGAGTTTCATGTTACGTATCAAGGGCAATCTGTGCATCCCGAGATAGTCATTGAGTCCAACCTCTCGGAGCCGCGCAAAGTCAACGCCCCGGCGAATGTGGTCTTGCAATTACAGCCCTACGAAGTGAATGTGCTCTGTTTTGACCTCGTTTGAGATTGTACCGAGCAGATGGAAACGACAGCCCACTTCAGGTACCTCTGAGGGGTGCCCAAATGTTTTGAATGCACACGATTTTTAATGCGATGCCCTACCGTTTATTCGAGAATGCCCCGGCTGATGGTGTATTCTTTGCGCTCTAACAGTATGCATAAGGAAAGAAAAGCAAGTTTTCCACACAATGACTACGATGAGTTCGGAATCAGATTGGTGGGATGAAATCCCGCGCGAATACCGTGTCAGATCGTACTTCCCCACCAGTTTTCCTCTGTCGCGGGAGGCATGGGAGTTTTTTGGTTTGGAGGAAGTCCTTGCGGGTGCGGATTTGATGTCGGTGCCGAATCCCGCAGAGTTTGTTCGACGGGTGGCGTTTCACAGCGAGCAAGTACGCCGCGCGAAATTGCCCAATAGCGAGCCGATTCAAGCCGGACAACTTCTTGCCTACGGGCTACTTGCGGAGGCGTTCCGTTTTGTTTTTGACTTTTATTGGAAAGAGCAAAACCCGCATCTCCTCGAAAAGGCGCTCGAATATGCCGCGTCCCGTAGCAGTTTGAAAAAACTCAATCACACGATTGAGGCATTCGTAGAACACTTCCCGCCCCGTAAAAAAACGGACGTCCATCCAAAATCTTTCCTGGAAGAAGAAACCGCGGGAGATTCGAACCGACATCTTGCTGCACGCGAGCTTCTGTTGTTGACTTTGTTCCACGAAAACCCTGCCTTGAATCCGTTGAAAATATTCTTTGACGACTCTGCGCTGCAGCAAGAGACGCTCTATCGGGCACTGGCAAAGACAATGGAGGCGTTTGTAGAAACCCAATCTCCCGTTGATCCTTTAGGCACGCCGCTGGTCTCCACCTTGCGTGCTCCGATACTTGCGGCGCCCAATTCGTTGGAAGGGCAAATCGAGTTTATTCGAACCCATTGGGCTCTAATCTTGCCGAAATGGCTTCTTAGACGTCTTTTGACGGCGCGCGATGTGATCCGTGAAGAGACCTGGATGCGAGGATTCGGTCCCGGACCCGTGGAAGTCCTTCGTTTTGGGCGGGAATCGGGCGAATACGGTTACCCCGAGCCGGAACGTTTCACGGCAGACGCTGACTGGATGTCCACTGTCGTCATCATGGCCAAAGTGGTATATGTGTGGTTGGATCAACTGTCAAAACGCTACAGCCGACCCATCCGCCGATTGGATGAAATCCCTGACGAGGAGCTTGACCGCCTAGCGAGGTGGGGATTCAGTGGACTTTGGTTAATAGGTATTTGGGAACGATCGATCGCCTCTCAACTGATCAAGCAGCGCACGGGCAATCCCGAGGCGGCTGCGTCCGCATACTCCCTCTATGATTACATCGTCGCTGGAGACCTCGGCGGAGAACCTGCCTTAATTCGACTGCGGGACCGTGCTGCCAAACGAGGCTTACGGCTAGCCACGGATATGGTTCCCAACCACGTGGGCATTTATTCTCGATGGGTGATGGAACATCCCGATTGGTTCATTCAATGCAAGACCCCCCCTTTCCCTGGCTACCGTTTTACGGGACCGGATCTCTGCCCAGAAGACCGAGTTTCCATCCGAATCGAAGACGGATATTGGGACAAACGCGACGCAGCCGTGGTGTTCCAGCGCGTGGACAACTGGACAGGCGAGGTACGTTACATTTATCACGGCAACGATGGCACCAATATGCCATGGAACGACACCGCACAGCTGAATTATTTGCTACCTGAAGTGCGAGAAGCCGTCATTCAAACAATTCTACGAGTGGCACGTGACTTCCCTATCATCCGGTTCGACGCCGCCATGACCCTCGCCAAACGCCATTACCAACGACTTTGGTTCCCATTACCCGGCGAAGGCGGAGCCATCCCATCGCGAAGTACTTACAGTATGACCCGAGCCGAGTTCGATGCCGCGATGCCGGAAGAGTTCTGGCGTCAGGTTGTCGACCGTGTCACCGCAGAAGCACCGGACACACTCTTGCTCGCAGAAGCGTTTTGGCTCATGGAGGGTTATTTTGTCCGGACCCTAGGCATGCATCGCGTTTACAATAGCGCTTTCATGAACATGCTGAAGATGGAGGATAACCTCAAATACCGTATGACGGTAAAGAATGTCCTTGAATTCAGCCCGGAAGTCCTCAAACGTTTCGTCAATTTTATGAATAACCCTGACGAGCTCACCGCAGTGGAACAGTTCGGCAAAGGAGACAAATACTTCGGCGTCGCCATGATGATGGTGACCATGCCGGGACTCCCCATGTTTGGGCATGGCCAAATCGAAGGGTTTCGTGAAAAATATGGCATGGAGTACAGGCGCGCTTATTGGGACGAACCGATTGATGAGGAATTGGTCCGACGGCACGAGCGGGAGATTTTTTCCTTAATGCGCCGTAGGCGGCTCTTCAGTGGGGTAGAGCATTTTGCTTTTTACGATTTCATACACAGAAACCAGTACGTAGACGAGAATGTCTTCGCCTATTCGAATCGATTGGGTAATCAACGGGTTATTGTGATCTACAACAACTCGTACAATAGCACCGAAGGCCATATCCATACCTCGACTGCCATCAACGTGGGACCCGCCGAGGCGCCTCAGTTCATCCACCGGACTTTGACCGAAGCGTTAGGACTTCGTACAGACCCGAACGTTTTCTATATTTTCAAAGACCACCGGGAGAATCGTTACTACATCCGAGAAGGGGCTCAGCTGGAACACTTGGGACTATACTGCGTGTTGCAAGGCTATCAATATCATGTCTTTCTGGATTTCGAAGAAATCGTCGACACCACAGGCGTTTGGCGAAAAGTGATGGATAAACTCAACGGCGCTGGCACGCCGGACATTCGGCGGGTATTCCGCGAAGTCTTATTGTCCCCCACGGTCGAACCGTTAAAACATGTTTTTGATCCTACCTTGATTGCCGCACTAGCGCCCACGCCTCGCAGAAACCCCCGGAAAGAACAGCGTATTCGGAAAAAACTGCTATCCGCTTTTGAAAGCTACTTGCAAGAAGCGGAAAATGTCATGGAGATTTCTTTTGACCGGGATCCGCTCCTTGAAGGCGTGGAACATGATGTCTCCACCATACAAAACATCCAACGATTACTGAAAACAACGCGGGTTCCCGCACCCATTCAAAAATTAGTTCTAGACGGCATGAAGAGTCCTTCCGCATGGGCACAACTTGCTGTCTGGGCGGTCTTGCGACATCTGGAGGAGGTTCTTTCCGTCAGTATCGTGGACGGTTCCACTGCGTGGATGCACGAGTGGCTAATTGATTACGCTGTCGCGGACGTATTTCAAGCACTGGGCGAAACGGCGGAGCAAGCCGATCAACGGACCACTTTAACCGCCATTTTGGTGCGACACACTCCCGAACTCATGGGCACCGATGAAAAGGCTCTCGGCACTTTCTTCGACGCCTTGCTCGAGGACGAAACCACACGGCGTTTTCTTCGCGTCAATGAATACGGAGGCGAATGGTGGCTCGGCAAAGAACAATTGGAAGAAGCACTCACATGGTTGCTTCGCACGGCTGCGGTTGTAATCCTTGGCGATCGCGATCTGACGAAATCGCAACAAAATGCCCTTCTCGAAACTTGCCATAGGTGTATTCAAACGACCATCGAAACGGCGGTATCGTGCGGGTATCGCATTCGTAGCATTTCACATCAACTTCGACAAAAGGATAATCATCAAATCGAAGTGTGCTAGTTCCTTCCCTCAACCTTGAGCGAATTGACGTCGCATGTGCGCTGCGGTTCTGCCTTTTAACGAATACAAGGCTTCCGCCGCACCTTTTGCGCCCGCGAGATATTCCAGCATCTGACGCCCTTCTTCCTGACACAGCTCATCATGTTGCGGAAATACTTCGCGCATCAAGAACAAAGCATACTTGACAAGCCGAAACGGACCATAGGCTCTTGGAATCTCATTGGGCAAAGCTTCTACTGCAACAGAATACAGGTCAAGTACACTTTGCCGCAGATCACACCAATCCAATGTAGGAGAGAATACAATCGTGTAGTACCATCCGAACAACTCCCCGCGCTCGCAGCCATGGGAGTCACTTGCTCCGACAATCGGAATCGGACGTCCCCTCAAGCGCTCTTCGTGGTACCGCGCGACTTGCAGTGTATTGGAGTCCGCCTCAAACCGATGAAAACCTCCGATGATCTCAAATGCGTCAAATGGGGACGTCTCAAAAAGATACGACGTGAGTGCGCCCGGCGGCGTATATCGGTGATTGGTGAACCAATAGGGATGGCAAAAAATACCCAACCCGCCTGACTCACGAATTTTCTGAAAACACCACACACAAGAAGCATACTGGTAGGGGTTGATTCCGGAAGGAGCTTTCGGCAAGGTCCGTTGCAGCTTCCGTACAGAACTCCGATAAGCCTTTTCATCCTGGAAGAGCGCACTCATGTTCACCGTACCAGCAAAGTTGATGATATGAACGGGATTATCCGGGGGGTGGACCTCCTCTCCGGCAAAAATGCGTAGATCAATAGGTACATCGGCGAACGCCTGTTGTGCTTCCAAAGAGGGTTCATACCGACGGTGATCCGTGACGGCCATGAAATCCATCCCGATGCGTCTTGATGCCCCCGCTACGTAAGCGGGCGCCTCTCTCCCATCTGACCGGCAACTATGGAGATGAAAGTCCCCTTTGAACGGCAAACGGCGAAACAGATCATCCTGAAGCGAATACACGCGGAAGTCACCGACGGGCTTTTTCTCTTCTCCTTCCAGTTGTTCCACCCATAACACGTGTTCCTGTTCCTCATCAAAAAAGGGCGCAAACGTCAACACCCCGTTTGTTGCACGTACACGAAATGTAAAAGGGATTTTCCCAGAACGACGCTTCAATAATTCCTCCGCAGGAAAATGAGAAATCACGTACTCCGCGCCGTCCCTGAAAACACTGTGTTCGTACCGCGGACGGATAGTTATCGGAGTACGCCGGTTTGCGGGGACAATCCGTGGAGAAACGTCAAAAGAAATGTTTTCCGTGCGCATGTCGACTCCTTAAAACCATAAAATCTTAGTTTGTTCAAGATTTTTCCGTGTTAGTGGCGATGATGCCCATTGCAATGATGTATCCCGTGTTGTAATCTGACTGCTGAACCTGTAGGAGGCTATTTTTATGAATCGCCCGATTCACATCCACCCCAATAATTCAAAATGTTTTGAATTCCGTGACAAACCCATCTCCCTTATTACCGCCACGGAACACTACGGTGCTGTAATCAATCGCCCTTTTCGCTTTGAGAAGTATCTGAATGACGCTGCGGAAAAAGCACAGACACTTACACGATTGTTCATCCTTTTCCGCGAACAACAACACTCGCACAATCCCTACTCCACATGCAAACCGGAGTCCACAGACTATATCTCCCCCTATCCACGGACGGGACCAGGAAAGGCTATAGATGGTCTTCCCAAATACGACTTAGACCAATGGAACCCGGAATTCTTTGATCGGTTGCATCGGTTTCTGTCGCTGGCTTCAGAGCGGGGGATCATTGTCGAGGTGGTTATTTTGAGTAATACCTATAATGACGACATTTGGATGCTGAATCCCCTCCATCCCCAAAACAATATCAACCATACGGAAGCTATTCGTTACCCCGAGTATCTTTCTATGCGCCATCCGAATATCTTTGAACGGCAAAAGGCGCTCGTCCGCAAGATCGTCGAAGAAACCCATCGCTACGACAACATCTTTTACGAAATTTGTAATGAGCCTACCGGAGCAACCCCATGGGTCGAAAACGCACCAACCCTGGAAGAAGTAAATGAGTGGTTGGTAGCTCTTGCTGAGGTTATCAGAGAGACAGAACACTCTTTGCCCTATAAACACCTGATTGCGGGACAAGAAGCCTATCGTCACGACGGTTATTGCCAGGGACTAGACGCGTCCTTCTCGCGTATGTTTTTCGATGTCGTAAATGTGCACCCGCTGCCGAATACTCAATACCAAAATGTTACGTACGATCTGGGTGGCTTTATGTCCAAGCAACTACGTCTCCGCGCCCTGCGGGACTTCTGCCTCGCGACCTATCACGAACGCAAACCTTTGAACTGCGATGAAGATAACATCGCCAGTCGTTTCCGAGATTACGAAGGCTGGACCATCCATCGCAAACGTGCGTGGACGGCGTTGATGTGTGGCGCCCATTACGACTACATCGATTTCTCCATTTGGCCTAACCTGGAAACAGGCACACCTGATTCCCAACGATATATTCGCACGTGGATGAAACACCTGTCCGTTTTCATTCACAGTTTGGATCTCGCTCGTGCAACGCCCCTTTCCGATATTATCCGCCGCACCCCACCGAACGTCTTGGAATGTGTATTTGCTGTGCCCCCTCATGATTATGCTGTCTATCTCGCAGATGAGCGGGAACTGGAAAATCCTCATGCAGGAGAGCCCATTCATGGTGAACTGGAAATTGAGCTCCCGAAAGATTCGTACGAGGTGGCTGCTTATTCGCCGGAAACGGGGCTATATTCTCCTGCCATGCCTTTTTCAGGAGGACAGGCCGTTGCCTTGACCATTCCTGAATTTCGTCATGACATCGTTCTACGTTTCCGCAAGACAAAATAAGAGCGAAAAATCGGGCGGATTCAACGCATTCCACCCACGATAAGGGAACTACTCCCACTCGATTGTGGCGGGAGGCTTGGACGTGATGTCGTAAAGGACTCGGTTGATTCCTCTGACTTCGTTGCAAATACGGCTGGCAACCCGTTGAAGTACGTCGGGCGGGAAGCGATACCAGTCGGCAGTCATCGCGTCCTCCGACGTGACCGCCCTCAACGCGCAGACCTCTTCGTACGTGCGCTCGTCCCCTTGAACCCCCACACTGCGTACAGGCAACAACACAGCAAGGGCTTGCCAGATCTCATCGTAAAGTCCTGCGCGGCGAATCTCTTCGATGAAGATGGCCTCCGCCTCGCGCAGCGTATCCAGCCGTGGTTTCGTCACTTCCCCCACGCAGCGTACCCCCAGCCCCGGGCCTGGGAACGGATGGCGGTGCACAATCTCATCCGGAAGCCCCAAATCTTTACCCACCTGCCTCACTTCATCCTTGAATAACTCACGGAGAGGCTCAATCAGTTTCAGATTCATCTTCTCCGGCAACCCGCCAACATTGTGGTGACTCTTGATCGTGGCAGAAGGACCGCCCGTGGCGGACACACTCTCAATCACATCCGGATATAAAGTCCCCTGCGCCAAGAAATCAATTTTCCCCAGTTGATGAGACTCTTCTTCGAATACATCAATAAACAGGGCACCTATTCGTTTTCTTTTTTCCTCCGGGTCCGTAACTCCTTTTAAGGCATCGAGAAAACGTCGTTCTGCATCTACATAGCGAAGGTCCAAGCGAAAATGTTCGCGGAAAACTTGTTGCACCATCTCCGGTTCGCCTTTGCGCAACAAGCCGTTGTTTACAAACACACAGGTCAGCCGATCGCCAATAGCCTTATGTACCAACATAGCGACGACGCTGGAGTCCACGCCACCACTCAACGCACATAACACCCTGCCGTCGCCCACGCGCGCCCGGATATCTGCCACCGCATGTTCCACGAACGAACCCATATTCCAACCGGCAGAACATCCACAAATCTTGTGGACGAAATTCGACAGGATTCTTGTCCCTTGCCTTGTGTGTACTACCTCCGGATGAAATTGTACGCCGTATAGTTTTGTACGGGGATTCGCAATCGCCGCATGGGGACAGTTCTCGGTTCGTCCAATCGTTTCGAAGCCCGGCGGCATAGCGGATATCGCATAGCCATGGCTCATCCAGACCTCCGTCTTCTCATCTACTCCTTCAAACAGACCGGATGCATCCCGATGCTCCAAGTGGGCAATTCCATACTCGCGCTTGTCGGACCGTTCCACTTTACCGCCAAGCATGTGCGCTAGCAATTGCAGCCCATAACAAATACCGAGTATAGGCACACCCAGCTTAAAGACTTCGGGATCGGGCAAAGGCGCCCCTTGCATATGGACGCTGCTGGGTCCACCCGTGAATACAATTCCCGAAGGTTTATATTTTCGGATGGTGTCGATAGAAACGTTGTAAGGCAGGATTAGGCTGAATACTTGGGCTTCGCGAATACGCCGCGCGATCAATTTGCTATATTGCCCGCCAAAATCCAGAACAAGGATCAGTTCTCCAACATGGGAAACGTCTAAACTCAAGGGCACCTCTTCGCTGATTACGGTTCGTCCACCCGGTTGCTTTCTTTCAAAACGACGTCATGCGCACCCCCCTCTCGAATACTCGTAGCAGAAACGAGAGTTAGGCGCGCGGTCTCCTGGAGCACTCGTATCGAGCGCGCTCCACAATTACACATGGTCGCCTTAATTTTCGCCACCGACAATTCCACATTATCTTTCAACCGCCCCGCATAGGGCACATAGGCGTCCACGCCTTCTTCAAACGACATACCTTCTTCATTCCCCAGTGTGTAGCGCTGCCAGTTGCGGGCACGGTCCGAGCCCTCTCCCCAATATTCCTTCATCATGCGTCCGCCGACAGAAATCTTACGTCCAGGGCTCTCATCAAACCGCGCAAAATACCGCCCCATCATCACAAAATCAGCGCCCATCGCCAACGCCAAAACGATGTGGTAGTCGTGAAGAATGCCGCCATCGGCGCAAATCGGAACATATACACCAGTTTCTTTCAAATAAGCATTGCGCGCCTTCGCCGTTTCAATCACAGCGGTCGCTTGCCCCCGGCCAATCCCTTTCTGTTCCCGCGTGATACAAATGGAACCGGGACCGACACCCACTTTTACAAAATCCGCCCCCGCATCGGCAAGATACCGAAATCCCCTATCTTCGACGATGTTGCCCCCGCCGACTCGTACATTTTCTCCAAACGTCTCTTTGATATACCGAATGGTGTCGTATTGCCATTCCGTGTATCCATCGGATGAATCCACACACAAAATATCCGCACCGGCTTCAAGAAGAGCGGGGACTCTCTCCTTATAGTCCCGTGTGTTGATTCCAGCTCCAACCAAAAGACGCTTGTGACTATCCACCAGTTCTAAGGGATGTTCCCTATGCTGATCGTAGTCCTTGCGAAAAACCAGATACACCAATTCCTGCTTATCATTAATAATAGGCAGACAGTTAAGCTTATGTTCCCAAATTAGTTCATTCGCCTCGCTTAAAGTCGTCCCCTCCTTGGCATAGACCAATTGGTCAAACGGCGTCATCAAGGCGCTGACCGGCGTATGGAGAGGCGTTTTGTGGGGTCGAAAATCCCGGTCGGTGAGAATACCCATAAGCCGACCATTTGGGGAGCCATCATGCGTAATCGGTATAGTGGAATGCCCTGTTCGTTGGGTTACTTCAAGCACATCCCGCACGGTGCTATCAGGTCGAAGGTTCGCATCGCTGACGACGAAGCCTGCCTTGAACTTTTTCACCCGCCGAACCATTTCCGCCTGACTTTCTATACTCTGAGAGGCGTAAATAAACGAGATACCGCCGCAACGCGCTAACGCGATAGCAAGCGTGTCATTCGATACAGCTTGCATGATGGCGGACGCAAACGGAATGTTTAGATAGAGGGGTGCGCTCATCCCCTCGCGGTGTCGGACCAGCGGCGTGCGCAAATCCACGTTCGCGGGCGTACAATCTTTCGGCGTCAAGTTCGGAACTAGCAAGTACTCGCTAAACGTCCGCGAGGGTTCGTCGTAAATGAACGCCATGATCCACTCTTCCTTACACCGTTAACGGCCTAAGCCGAAAAATAAAGACACCGAGACCCGTACAGCCTCTCGTAGCCGGCACAACTCTGCTGGAAACGAAAATTATAGAATTCATTTGCCCACGTGTCAACCAGTTGTAGTCATTCAGTACTTTGGCAAGTTGTTTTCCATTTTGTTTCGGATTCCTGTAAGGGATCTCCTTATAAGAAGAAGGCAATCGTCCTACCCTGACATTGCGAGGAGTGCCGTCAGGCACGACGTGGCAATCCCCTCGGGCAATCAGGGGGACAACCCAGAGGACGGGAAGGGCGCACAGCAGTGCGCCCCTACAAAAACGCGAGAGGATTGCTTCGTCGCGGCGAAAACCCGCTCCTCGCAATGACAAACGCCGTGTCCGGTATTTCAAACCCTGTCTATTGTCCTGGAGGAAAAATTGAATATGGAAAAGTTCATTACGATTTGTCAATACGCGCTTTTGAGGTTAGAATGCTGAAACCATTTCTGATCCCACCTAACATGGAGGAGGCAGCCATGCATAGAATATTTGTCGTAACGCTTGCAGTGATTTTCTTCGCGGGCTGCGCAGGATTGCATCGGGAAGTTTCCAGCCGCGCTGAACGTATCCTGCAGCAAGCCGCCGTGGGACCACTGGGACAGGGCGCCTATGTGGTTGCTACGACGCAGATTGTTTCTCCTGCCGGCAAAACGGTGGAGTTCCCCGGAAGACCGGTCGACCTAGCATTGAGTCCGGACGGAAAAACACTCGCTGTAAAAAGTCGCCGCGAACTTGTGTTTATCAACACGGATAATTTAACCATCCAGCAGACCTTGCCGATTAAGGAAGGGGCAAGTTTTCATGGTGTTGTTTGGGGAGCTGACGGTAGCCACGTATGGACCACCACCTCGGGCAAGTTTCTTGTTTGCGCCGCGCAAGGAAAAGACGGCACATTTGTCTGGTCAAAGGAAATCCCCTTGCAAGGTCCCGGTGAAAAAGGAACGAGCGCGCCCGGCGGCTTTTTCTTGGACGAATCCCAACAAGTCGCTTACGTGGCGCTGAGCCGCAACAATACAGTCGGAGTCGTGGATTTGAAAAGGGGAGTCCTCTCTCAGGAGATCAACGTCGGCATTGCGCCTTTTAAAATACTGCGACAAGGAGACCGTGCCTGGGTGACCAACTGGGGTGGAAGAAGGCCGCAGCCGGGCGACTTGACCGGGCCCACATCCGGCAGTGAAGCCGTTATTGACGAAACGGGCATCGCGGCGTCAGGAACGGTGTCTGTTATCGATTTACGATCACATGCTGTACTGGCAGAAATCCCTGTGGGACTTCACCCAAGCGGCATGACACTGTCACCTGACGGCACGCGGCTCTATGTGGCCAATGCCAACAGCGACACCGTAAGCGTTATTGACACCTCATCGTTACAGGTCGTGGCGACCTGGGATACAAGGCCTACCCCTGAATTACCTTTTGGCAGTGCGCCAAATGCCCTGGCGATATCGCCCGACGGTGCAAGGCTTTTCGTCGCAAATGGAGGCAACAACTGTGTTGCCGTTTTAGATACAAACACGGGAAAGGTGCAAGGTTTGATCCCGTCAGGATGGTACCCGGGAGAATTGCTTCTGATTTCGGAGAGTTCCACGCTATGTGTTGCTAACACAAAAGGAGCGGGAAGCCGCGCCAATGTCGCTCGCACCGAGTCGAAACGTTTTGGAGAAAACCAAAACGCCCCTGCCTTTAACTCTCACGACCACCTGGGCTCCGTCTCGTTTGTGCAAATACCCGACGAGGGACAACTCGAAGAATATACGTGGCGTGTAGCCGAAAACATGCGCTTGCCCATGATGCAACGTCTCCTACGACAAAAACAGGCAAAACCACGTTCCGTGCCCGTGCCCACACGTCCGGGCGAAACGTCCGTTTTTCGCCATGTGCTTTATATCATCAAAGAAAACCGTACATACGACCAGGTGTTCGGCGATTTACCACAGGGAAACGGCGACCCTTCGCTGTGCCTGTTTGATAAAGAAGTGACTCCTAACCACCATGCCTTGGCCGAAGAATTTGTTTTATTGGATAACTTCTATTGCAACGGGGTTTTGAGCGCCGATGGACATCAGTGGACCGACGAAGGCTTTGTCACCGACTATTTGGAAAAGAGCTTCGGTGGCTTTACACGAAGTTATCCCTACGATGGGGACGACGCGCTGGCGTACGCCTCGAGCGGTTTCATCTGGGACCACGTTCGACGCGCCGGATTCACCTTTCGAGACTATGGTGAAATGGTGAAAGCAGTTATCGAGCCACGAGACGCAACATGGCAACAAATTTATAACGACTACTTGAACAAGACAGAAACCGTGCGAATTGAAGCCAAAACCCTCGTGCGCGGCCTGGAAGATGCTATCTGTAAACGCTTTATCGGCTTTCCGGGGGTGATGCAAGACGTCTACCGTGCAGAACGCTTTCTTGAAGAATTCCGAGAATGCGAGAAAAAAGGCGAGTGGCACAACTTCATAATCATGCTGTTACCCAATGACCACACCGTAGGAACCCGCCCAGGCTTTCCCACACCGCGTGCCATGGTTGCGGATAACGATTTGGCGCTGGGCAAAATCGTGGAAGCGGTGTCAAAAAGTCAGTTCTGGCCCGAAACCGTTATTTTCGTAGTGGAAGACGACCCACAAGCCGGCTTCGACCACGTGGACGGACATCGCACCGTGGCGCTGTGTATAAGCCCGTACACGAAGCGTCATCACGTCGAGAGTACCTATTACAATCAAACCAGCATACTGCGCACGATCGAACTGATCTTTGGACTCGCGCCAATGAATCAGTTCACGTTGGGTGCAAATCCCATGGTCGAATGTTTTCAGGAAAGCCCGGATTACAACCCTTACACATGCAAGCCCAACCAAGTGCCGCTTGATGAGATGAATCCTCAGGTTTCTGAACTACAAGGAAAACAAAGATACTTTGCAAAAAAATCTCTGGAATTGCCCCTTGATAACATTGACGAAGCCGATGAAGATATGTTGAATCGTATTTTGTGGCACTCTGTCAAAGGATATCGAGCACCCTATCCTAAACTTGCCCGTGCCCACGGAACGTTTTGATGCCGGAAAAGGAGGTTTTTTTCTATGCCGCTGTGGGGTGGAGTTGAAGCAGGCGGAACAAAGTTTGTTTGCGCGATAGGCGAAAATCCAGGCCTTGTCCTGGCGGTGACCCGCTTCCCGACAAAAGATCCGACAACAACGCTCGAACAGGTCATCAAATTCTTCAGGGAACAAGAAAAGAAATTTGGACCGATCGCCGCCGTAGGTGTAAGTTCGTTTGGCCCGGTAGATCCCGACCCACAATCCCCCACATTCGGCTATATTACGACGACACCTAAACCCGGTTGGGCATCCACCGACGTGGCGGGCTATCTTCGTCGCGAGCTGGAAGTGCCGGTTGGCTTCGACACAGACGTAAATGGCGCGGCACTGGGGGAGTTTCGCTGGGGAGCTGCTGAAGAACTCGATACGTTTATCTATCTGACCATCGGCACAGGAATCGGAGGAGGCGGACTTGTCAACGGAAAACTCATGCATGGTCTTGTTCATCCCGAAATGGGACATATGCGAATCCCTCACAACACAAATGATGACCCGTTCCCGGGCATTTGTCCTTACCACGGCGATTGTTGGGAAGGGCTCGCCTCCGGTCCGGCGATGGAACAGCGTTGGGGAAAACCAGCAACGGAACTACCAGATGATCACCCCGCGTGGCGACTCGAAGCAGAGTATCTGGCGCTCGCTTTGCACAACCTAATTCTCGCAATTTCTCCGCAGCGGATTATTATGGGTGGCGGCGTCATGCAACGCACTGCGTTATTCCCCTTGGTGCGGCAACGAGTACAAGAACTGCTCCATTCTTATGTGAAGCATCCGCAGATTATCTCCAAAATAGACGAATACATTGTGCCGCCTGCCTTGGGAAACCGTTCTGGAGTGTTGGGCGCTTTCGCCTTGGCAGAAGCCGCGTGGCAATCGGAGAAACAGAATGAAGCCTGAAATCGTCAAGGCTTGGTTAGCGCCTGTGCCATAAAACGATATGCCATCGCGCCGTTCCATGCATGTCCTCCAGGGAAGACGTGGCGTCGCACCTTGTCTGCGGCCAAAAACGCTTGATAGCCTTTCACCACCGCACCGTACGCGTCTTCCGTACAGGAAATAGGAAAACATTCGTCTGCAATCGCACTCTCGAAAAGAAGAGGACGGGGTGCAATCAGCATGTGTACTTCAGCAATATCACAGAGAGACAAGAGTCCCGGCGTCATCCAACATGGGCAATTGTGAATCGAAAGTACCCCCTCCGTAGAGCATAACCAACCGCTTACCACAGCGGCGCGTACACGCCTATCCATGGCAGTTAGCCACATGGTCCATTCGCCACCCATACTGAGCCCGGCACATCCAATCCGGTTTCGATCTACTTCCGGTAGAGTTTCCAAAACATCGACCAAACGCATCAAGTTCCACAACTGATTGGAGGCATACTCACAATGCCAAAGTGATGGCGAAAGGGTGACAAAACCGCGCTTGGCAAACTCGGACGCAAACCCTCGATAAATCGTGCCAGGGTCATGCACGGCTTCGCGACTCCCACCGTGCCCGTGAATACAAATGACCGCAGGAAATGGCCCCGTGCCGGCGGGAATAGTGAGGGTCGCTTCAATCGGGCGCTGCTCATTGCCCGTAAACGTGAGTGTCCGCTCGGTATAGCCTTGCCGGAGGGTAGTTTCTCCCAGTGTGACATGTAACGGATTGTCCTGTCGTGCATTTTGACGACTCACGAGAGCAAAGAGGCGCTCCCGCATGCATTCTTGCCACTCTTTGGCACGGCTTGGCTCGAAAGGCATCTCAAAACCGGATGGAGGTTCGGGAGTGGGTGGCATTCGAAGAACCACTGCATCAGGCGTTCCTCTACCGAAACGTGGAAAGAAACGATGTTCCCCTACTCTTACCTCGTAGTCGCCCGGTATCCCACCGAGTAAAAATGTCCCCGTCTTGTCGGTGTAGCCTTGGATTGCAGGCTGTTGCACAACAGACTCGGAATGTGACAAACGTTTGTCCACAAAGATACCCGCTAAAGTGCGCGACAACGTTGCCGAACCTAAATAGGCCGACAGGCTTAATTCCGGCAAATTCGACAAGACGATCGGGAGGCTTCTCGAGACACGCGTCATATCCATGAAGTTTCTGTCCGCATTCTCTACGCCGAGTTCTAAGCCAATAGCATCTGGGCACACATGTGCCTCACTCCACGCGGAGAGGACATCGTCCAGATGGGTTATTGGATCAAACTCCGAACTCCGACGCACCGTGAAAATAACTAACGTTCCAGGAAGCGCTTCGCGTATTTGCCGCACAAGCTGGGACAGGGATTCTAGTTCGTGTTGGTTAAAATCCGTCACAAGCTCCACGGCAAAAACCTTGCCCACGAAAAGACTTAACCTATTCAGGATTTCCGACGTGTTACCACCGAAAGGCATACGCAAGACCACGCGCCATCCCTCCGCTTCCGCGGATGCTACGGCATTCGGCAACCGTTGCCACGTTGTGTCGATTGGCAAGACCACGCTGTTGAAGAACGAGCCGAAACGTCCCGGAATCTCATCATCTAGTGCCTCCAGTGGAAAGCCCACCATGCACTCTCTCTTTCGCAAACGGAACTCGACTGGAGCGTCCTGGATCGGCTCTCCATCCTTGTCTTCAAACCGCACCTTCCAGGTCGGCGGTGCAGCGAAGGCAACTTTTGAACCCGACGTTGGGACATCTTCTGCCGCCATTAGCATTACTCCCATGACCATCAGCCACATCGAACCGGCTCCTATTTATTTAGGAAGAGATGCTTCCCGACGCACCACGCCTATTTTCTCTATTTGAATACAGTGCACCTCGTTTTCATGCCCAGGATATAACCATGCGCCAAAACAGACATGGACGGCTGCAAGTTTGCCTGGATTCAATCTGTCGTCAGACCCGCCTCGGTGCGCCGGCACAAAGTCCCAGTGTCGGTAAAGTTTAAGCTCCCTCAGAGGAAGACACACCTCATCCCATGAATGAGACAACGGAACAACGGTACCCCATGGGGAACCATCCTCTTCAATCAGCGTGATTTCGATTTTGTCCGTGTTCGGCGTAACACCGCGCGCCCGAACAAACAAATGGGTGACATCCCCAAGCAACTCCCTCACAGGATTGAGGTCTCCGCCTGCCTCGTTTCGGAACCCCACCGCGTTGGGCGCCGGCCCAAAACCATCGACTCGCATACAAAACACCTTTTGCGAAGACGTTTGCGCAGAAGCCAGCCAGCTCCGACAGGGTACGGGTCCCTCAGGGTGAGGATAATGTCGCGCTGCATCAAACAGGGGGATTGGGTCGCCTTGTTGCAACGCCTCACTCTGCCAAAAAGGTTCTGGTGACACGAGCCAGACAGCGGCGATATCGGCAACGTGTTCTTGGCTCGCGTAAGGAGTGAGATTCCACGTGCCAAACGTGAACTGTAGCTGCTCCAGTTTGTCTAGGCTCGGCCTTTGCCTCACCGTTGTCCACAATGCTTGCAAACGGGAAGTGGATAAGTATACATCTTGCCATTCCGGTAAAAGCGGCACGTCTATCCCGTAAGCATTACCATCATTTTGAACTAGGGCAACCTGACAAACGGGCGTACGGTAATCCTTGCTCCGCACGCGACACACTAGGATAGCGTCTGTTCCCAAACGGCTCACATCTGCCCCGGAAGAAACAGGAACCCGCGCTGCCACAGACTCGCCTTGTTGAGAAAAACCGCTGTGGCGCAACCGCAAGAAGGGCGGCGCATCATTGCCTTCTGAGAGCACCTCCACATCTCGACTTCCGTCGGGTAACGGCTCTCCGTTCTGAAAAGCACGCAGGGTAACGTTCGCGGAATTTGCGGAAAACACGTTAATAAAAGTCGAGGACGCAGGCGCATCTTCTGAGATGCTTATCTCCTCTGGACGTAAGAAACACCGTGTTCCTTTCGCTCTGGCTTCTATCAGCCATACGAATGTCCCCGACATCAGGAAGCCGTCTGTGATGTGCGCCACATGAGTGTACGGACCTATTGATGTCATTGGAAACCTCCGAAAACCTGCCTGTCCGTCCACATAACGTGCCAATAAAGAAAAACGCGTTTTATCCCGGAACCCAGCCGTGTTGATCCGAATATCGGCGGGTGCCCCCGCCCGGACATAGTACGGTGCTCTGACCCAATACGCGGGAGTGGAGGGCTCGTCCTCGTGGGGAGCAAGAAATCTCTCATGAGGGAACGCAACACTTTTCATGCTATCTTCATCCCGGTGAAGATAATAAACACCCGGTTGTATACGAACCGTTCCGCCGCGCGCCCTGCGGGTTTTTTCTTGCGAGGTAACCCAAAAATGGGTACCCAAATCGGGAAGTTTGACTTCCATGTCGTGGTCTCGCCAATAGACTCTGGCAACACGCCGATCGCCGAAAGGGTCATATCCAAAAGGATCGGCAATCCAGACCACATCAGGGTACACTTCCAAACGCCACAACCCCGACTCGCATTTCTCCAAAAAATAGGCGCCTGTGCCGGAATACGAAATCAGCGGTGACGAACCACAACCGATGATCTTCTCCAAGGCGCTCGGATTAGGCGGTTTTCGCGTCGTCGTATTCGAATGATAGAATTGGGAATCTGTACAAAAGTCAGCGAGGTCTTTTTCATAATTCACCGAGGCGGCACCAAACGTTGTATTCTCGGGGTAGTGCCCCCATTGCTTGCCACGTGGTAAGGTACGAAATACTTCTCCAGCGATGATCATTGCCACAGCACGGTTCGGGGTATACACCAGATTGAGATAGTGAGTCATCCAACCCCGATTGAATGGGGCAAGAGGGAGCGGGTCATATTGGAACTGAGTGGCAATTTGGGCGCCGCCGCTACGAAACGCCCGCGCCATTGCCGGATACATATAGCCACCCGGCACATCGGCGGCGTCAAATTCATAGACGATCTTCGCTTTGTGCGCCAATTCGGGAGAACGCATGGTGGGATAATCGTCAAGTCGCGGGAGAAAATTACCCATCAGCGCCCGGCCTGCAACCAAGCCACTTGGATACCACACGAAGGATGCCCCTTCCACGCGAGCGTCACGAACCGCGGCAGCAAATCCGTTCCAACAGTTGTAAAAAAGAGGTTTTTGGCATCCACACCCCCGTACCGCGTCAACAAGCGTATTAATATAATTCTGAACGAGCTCTTGGGACGTATTCGGCGGATAGTGCGGTTCGTTAATCAATTCCAGCACCGCTATTGCCGGCTCGTCCTTGTACGCAAGTCCCGTGTATGCATTCCTGTGATTCAAGAACGATTGCAGGTACGTCTTTTGCACTTCCCACGCCCGCGGGTCGGTTGTCATTTCATGCATCGTGAAATCGTTCGAGAATCCGTCATTGGGATTTACCGTAGGCCACCAAGCAACTGGGGTGAGAACCACATAGAGACCATGTCCCTTAGCCCGGAAGATAAGGTAATCCAACAATCGCAGATGGTCGTTTTCGATCAAATGACCGCCGCGGTCACTGATCTCCCGGTCAAAAACATGGACTCGAATCACATCCATATCCATGCGCACAAAATGTTCGAGGTCCGTGTCGATCGTCTCTTCTATGGAAATCCCCAACGATTTCAGATCGGCATAGTTTGAGTAATGCGGAGGATAATAGTTCACACCGAAAAGGGCGACTTCCTCCCCCGTATCGATCCAACACAGCCGCCCATCCTCGCCAAGTTTCATGAGGCGCCCCGATGGAACCTTCTCCGCCGAAGAGGCAAATGAACAGACTGCATGCGCACACACGACTACGATCAAAACAAGCGCCGGTATCCGTTTCATAGCACACCACTTTCCCAACTTTGTTTCACAAGTTCTCCATGGCAATTTGCCGCGTCTTGTTTTGAGTGTAAGAGTTTGTTATACAAGCCTGGGTAGTCAAGATACCGCATTCGCAGACGAAACTAAAGGATCCTTGCTCATGACACCTCTCGTAGTTATGGCAATTTGGACAGCCGCCCTGCATGCAGACACTTCCGGAGACACCACGATGGACAAAACTTTTCACGAAACTCTTGCCCCAACGCACCGATTCCTTGTCAACAACGACGGGACAAACCTATTCTGGCGAGATGACCTCAGTTTAGACATGGTACGACGTCACGCGGCGGAATGTCCGGATGTCGTTACTACATATCTCTTATGTCCGAATGGTATTCAAAAAATGTTATATCCCAGTCAATACGAAGAACTGACCGCACGCGGCGGTTTACGCCGTTTGGTAGAGGCAGGAGAAGACCCCTTCGGTCTCTTTATTGAGGAGCTGCGACGTCGCGGTTTCGAAGTCTTTATCACGTTTCGGATGAATGAGGTACATAACGTCGACAACCCAGATGACCCCGATTTGAGCGCCTTCTGGCGCGAACACCCCGAGTACCGCGTGGAACGCGGTTCGAATCCCAAAGATTGGTTGGCACAATGTCTCGACTATTCGCTAGAACCTGTCCGAAAACGTTCCTTAGCGTTGATCTTCGAGTTGATGGAGAAGTACCAGCCTGACGGCATCGAATTAGACTGGATACGGTTTCCGCGCCATCTCAGTGGCACTCCTGAGGAAGTCTGGAACCAGCGAGACCATTTGACTACCGTCATGTCCGCCGTGCATCAAAAAGCCCTCGAGATGGCGCAAAAAACAGGGAAGACTATGCAGGTAGCGGCACGAATTCCCAGTAGCTTGGCCGGTTGCCGATATGTTGGATTGGACGTGGCACAATGGACAGCGCTAGGCATCGTCGATTTTCTGACAATGGCGCCCTTCCTCTCCTCAGATTTTCGAATGCCGATCGCTGAGCTGCGTGAAGCCCTGGGAGACCGTCCTGTTCCCATATACGCGTGCATCGAGGTGGGGTATAGCGCCTTGCACCATTCGGAACAGACCCTTTGCGGCGCCGCCCTAGGCCTACTGGACTCCGGAGCTGACGGCATTTACCTGTTTAATTTCCCTTGTTGGCGTGAAATGTTGCCGCATCCGCCCTGGGCGTGGGTGACCTCTTTGCATAACCCTGAACTTCTTTTGCACAAAGAACTTGGATTCGCGCTCTTAAACCAATCACATCGGATTCCCCATGTGGATCTGCCGACGCCTTTGCCTGTGCGGCTGGCGCCGGGTCAAAAAGCCGATTTGACAATGGACCTGCCAAGAATCCTTTTTTCAGGAAACCGCCGCCCCGTTAGGGCTCGAGTCACGACGACACCCGCCAACATAACCTTACAGTGGAACGGTCAAAACGTAGACGATACCGGCAGCGTTGCCGTTGCAGCACTTCAAAGCGGCGCAAACACACTGACGGTCGAAAATAAAACGCAAGAGACCGTTGACTTGACACAACTCGCCGTGTACGTTACCCCACCCTTGTTCACGCCGATCCAAACGGAGCCTGTTCCTTCTTCTGTTTCTTTTGTCGTATCACCCAGCGGATCGGATGAAAACCCGGGTACCGAGTCCGCGCCTTTTAAGACGTTGGCGCGGGCACAACGTGCTGTAAGGCAGGTACTGCAAGTGCAAAAACCCACGTCCGTCACCGTTCTTTTACGCGGGGGAACGTACCGGCTGAACGAACCGCTGGTCTTTACTCCGGAAGATTCTTCGGGTCCCGAAACGTGCGTAATCTTCCATGCTTGGGAAGGAGAAAAACCCGTCATAAGTGGAGGTCGGGTCCTTTCGAACTGGCAACAGGACGACAGCGGCAAATGGCAAACCACCGCGGAACTCGACCGATTCCGACACTTTTTTGTAAATGGCAAACGTGCCGTCCGCGCCAGTAGAGATTGTACGGGGGAGGCAACCCGAATCGGGGACTGGGATCATGTGGACGGGCTCGCAGGATTCGCCATCAACAAGCCGGAAATGGCGCATTGGCGGAATCCTCAAGATATCGAATTGGGATTCTTCACGGTGTGGGCACACATGATCGTCAAGGTCGATAAAATACTGCCCGGAGATAACGGCACGGCACAGGTTTATCTGAGACAACCCCAATTGTACTTAGCCGCACACAAAGAAGGAGTGCAAATCCAGCAACCTGCCTATATCGAAAATGCCCTTGAGTTACTGGACGAACCCGGCGAGTGGTACGTGGATCCAACAACCAGAACCTTGCACTATCTGCCTCACCCCGGAGAAGACATGGCTTCTGCAGAAACGGTCGTGCCCGTATTGGAACAATTGGTTCGCATAGAGGGTGAGCCTTCCCGGCCAGTGCACCATATAATTTTCCAAGGAATCGCATTCGCCGAAACGACATGGCTTCGTCCCGAACAGGAGGGACATATTGACGTTCAGGCAAACTTCACTATCACCCCAGACAATGTGTTTTCACGCAACGGAAACCTGGCTGCCGTCCATAACGAATACCGAAAAAGTCCCGGAGCAATTGTATTGCGACATGCGGTCGGATGCAGATTTGAGGACTGTACATTTACTAAATTGGGCGGCGCGGGACTCGACATAGAAAGCGGGTGCATCAATAATCTCATCGCCTCGTGTCGTTTTGAGGATATTTCCGGAACTGCCATCCAGATCGGAGATGTTACGGCGGAAGACCACCATCCCAGCGACGCACGGATGAGCATTCGTAATACGCATGTACTTGCAAACGCCATAAGCCGTTGTGGAGTAGAGTTCGAAGGAAGCGTCGGCATTTTTGTCGGCTATGCCAACGGCACGGTTTTAGCACACAACGAAATTTCTCATTTACCTTATTCTGGGATATCCATGGGATGGGGATGGGGTGAAGAAGATGCAGGAGGGGGCGCATACGAAGAAATCCCTTATCGCTTCGCCAAACCGACCCCTGCTGGAAACAACCGCATCCTATACAACCACATCCACCACGTCATGCTACGCCGCGATGACGGCGGGGCAATTTACACGTTGGGCAACCAACCCGGTTCTGTCATTCGTGCCAACTATATTCACGATTGTGGTCCCGGTAGACCCGGCGGAATCTATCTGGATGAGGGTAGCGGTTTCATTGAAATAACGGAAAATGTCGTTCACAACGTTGCTACGGCGATGAACTACAACAACCGGGCGCAAGATCGCATCACCACCTGTTTTGAACATGACAACTTTTTCGACACGTCGCCAGAGGCAAACGACCTCGCCCTAAAAATTGCACAGGCTGCTGGGCCGGGCGGCATCGGTTCGCTTTAGAATCTGGGCAGGAACTTTTACGAGCTTACTCGGCCTTCACGCAGGGCGGTCTGGTATACGGTTTCACAATTTTGCAATCGCGCACAAGGCGGGAGATTATTGCCTTCTTGTAGAATGAATCGTCCGCCCTCGAGAATTCCGGAGCGAAGTATCCTTCGAGTTTCTTCTTCGATAACCTTTGTGTCGTCTTGTAGAAAATTGTACGCTGCAGGACCGCCGGACACCAAGACATCCGGTCCCAAATCACGGCGCAATCTGGAAAAATCGATGGGAAATCCTGTATCGAACTGAGACACCCCCAAAACATCACGTATTTTCACAAAGTGGCGCTGAGCATCACCGCACAGATGCATTCCCCGATTTTTGTCTGTTCCAAGCGCGTCAAAATATCGCACATGAAAAGGCAAAACAAACTCCTCATAAGCCTCAGTCGAAATCAATTCGATGGCATCATCTGCAGCCCCAAATCCGTCTATCTTTTCCGGTATGCCCAAGACATGACGCCATGCCTTAATTCGAGATATCAATGCCTCACAAATGTATTTCAAGAGTTCCCGCACATAGTCAGGATCAGTTATCAAGTCTGTACAAAGGTCCGTGGCACCCCTGAGACTGGCAGCTAATGTAAAGATCCCGTCACTACTCGCAAAAGGCAAATACCCACCGAAACGCACCGGACGCCCCAAAAAACTCGCGCCGGATTCCGATTTCTTTTTGAATAACTCCAAATAGCGAAGGGCGCGTTGAGGCCATTCTCCCTCAAAAGGTTCCGGCAAACCTCGATCAAATAATAGGTACTTTTTGCCATTACCGAGTATAGGCAACGTATCGGGAACCTGACGTTCTCGGTAGTGGACGGGGCAGCCGAACCATGCGGCGTCATAGAAGTTCTGGAAATCTATGTTCACTGTCCAACAGTCCGGAAGTCCTTTCTCGTGATCGCCCGGCAAGTAGTAACGCACCCAGTATTGCCATTCGAGCTGTACGTTCCACATGGTTTCTGGGTCCGTCATATAGGCTTCATACGAAATATTGCGTACGTTATACTCGGGATTGAGCAGCAGGATTCTCGGGTTGGTGTTGAACCGCACCGGCACTCGTAAATGACGCCGCGCATGAAAATCCGCCCACAAAGCCTTTGCTTGTTCGTTGTGCGCCGCGAAATCTTCGCGGGTCCTGTCTTCTAGACGGAAAAGCTTCATCGCTCACTCTCCCTGGGTTGTCTTCGATTCGCCGTAACCAAGCGATCATAGCACTTTTTCCCACAAACATAACCGCGGATTTCGCACGGGAGCAGCAAAAAGACGTATATCTACCGTAGCACGAGCGTAATTATTATATGAGTTCATAAAAGTATGGCGTTGTATCGACGAGGTCGACCTGGGCTTTATCCCCCCAATGTCATTGCGAGGAGTGCCGACAGGTACGACGTGGCAATCCCTTCGGGTACCCAACAACGACCCTGAACTTGCCCTTAGTCCTCTTGCGCTGTGGTTGTGGGGATTGCTTCGTCTCGTCGAAGACTCGCTCCTCGCAATGATAACAGGACGGGCATTAGACAAAAGAGGCTCTCCTGAACAAGGGAGGGACAACCCCCTGTGATCGCCCGACCGATCAATGCCTCTCTTTTCAGGGTGTGTCGGAAGTGTGCGAAGAAATGGGTCGAGAGGAGGGACGGGAAAGGATGAAACTTGCCTCGCCCCCACAAGAACACGAGGAGAATTATTCGGTTGCGCTCACAAACAAAACTGGAAACTTGTGTAGCCGATCGAAGAATAACAATTTATTAAGCCCGATTGTGAAAGACAGCAAAGGACGCTGTATCAATACAACCTTACGACCTCAAAAGAGGAGCCAGTGTCGCAAATGAGGACGCCAGGTAGTTTTGTTGTATCCAGGTTAACAAACCTTTGCTTTGTAGATGCTTGAAATTCTTGAGGTTATGGTGTTAATCTCATTAGATATCACATTCTGAAATTGGGCATAAATCTTGCTGCCCTATGGCGGGGCGTTTTGTGCTCGATAATGCTCATACATGCTCATTTCTTCGTACCGACCCTATCGCGGTTGGTACGCTGTGTCCGGACAACATAGAACCCATGGGTCGCCAAGACGGAGTTTAGGAGAGATGATTAAAGCAGAGAAACTGACCATGCACTACGGCCCTGTGGTGGCGCTGGAAAACGTGTCCTTCGAGGTGAAACAAGGCGAAATCGTCGGCTTGTTAGGTCCCAACGGTGCCGGCAAGTCGACGACGATGAAGATTCTCACCACGTATCTGCGCCCCACATCGGGCACCGCCAAAGTGGACGGACTGGATGTGTTGGAACAGCCTGTCGAGGTTCGCAAGCGTATCGGCTATCTTCCCGAAGTTTTGCCTCTTTATATGGACATGGAAGTTGCCGAATACTTGGATTTCGTCGGTAAAGCGCGGGGACTTTCGGGCAACCGTCTCAAAGAACGGACAGAATTGGTTTTGGAAGAGTGTGGCTTACGCCCTATGTACCGTCGTGTGATCCGAGAGCTGTCCAAAGGATTCAAACAGCGTACTGCACTTGCGCAAGCTTTAATTCACGACCCAAACATCATCATTCTCGACGAACCCACTTCGGGTTTAGACCCTCATCAAATCATCGAAATCCGCATGTTGATCCGCAAACTGGCGCAAGGACGCACTGTCATCCTTTCCACGCATATATTGCATGAGGTTGAATCTACAGCCGACCGCATCGTAATTATCAATCGGGGACGCATTGTAGGGGACGGGACAATCGAAGAACTCCGCGAACGCGCCAAACAGTTCGAACGGGTTTCTGTCTCGATTGTCGGAGAACGTGAAACGCTGGAACGCCTCCTTTCGGGGTGCGATGGCGTTCGCAAGGTCGAGTACACGGGAGAACGAGACGGTTTTGTTTCGTTTCTTCTTTATGGGCATCCGGGTTCGGAACTCTGGCGCGAAATCGGAAAACTCGCCCGACTCAAGAGCTGGGAAATATGCGAACTCAGTAATAGACCTTTAACACTTGAAGAAACCTTCCTAGCGTTGACCGAGAAAGTCGAAGGGGTTCGGGAATAGGTGAGGAGAGCATAGATGAACAACGTGTTGACGATATTCCGGAGAGACTTGAAAGCCTTTTATACCTCGCCCATCGGCTATATCTTCATGATCGTGTTCTTACTGATCAGCGTGGGCTTGTACATGACGACCTTTTTCGCATTTCCCGTAGCGGATATGCGGAATTTCTTCGGCAACCTTCCGATTCTGCTGTGCGTCTTCATCCCAGCGGTTACCATGCGGGTTTGGGCAGAAGAACGCAAAGAAAACACATGGGAAATGCTGCTTACTTTTCCTATGCGCGCTTGGGAACTGTCGCTAGGCAAATTTCTAGCCACTTTTGCCTTCTTCGTGGCAACCCTAGCTGCAACATTGACGGTGCCTATCATGCTTGCCCGATTGGGCAATCCCGACAACGGGGCTGTCCTCGGTGGTTACATTGGCACCTGTCTGCTCGGCGCGTTCTTCCTATCCATCGGTATTTTCGTCTCCGGTTTCTGCAAGGATCAGATCGTAGCGTTTGTGGTGACCCTGCTGGTCTGTTTTGCCATCTTCTTACTGGGCACGGACTTCGTCGCTTCGTACATTGATGGTGTCTTTCCACGCCTCGGGACAATCCTTTCAACAGCAGTAGGCGTCGTCAGCCATTACACAGCGTTCACACGCGGTGTTATTGAGATAACGGATGTCTTGTATTTTGTGGTTTGGACCGCCCTCTTTTTGGGGCTTAATGTCATGTACATTGACGGACGCAACCGGCCAGGGGCACGCCTGAATTTCAGCACGGCGACTGCGTTGTGCGCGGCAATCGGTCTCCTGTTCAACTGGCTGGTGGCAGGGCAAAGTTTCGGCCGGTTCGACCTTACTGAAAACAAAATCTACACAGTGTCCCAAGCAACTCGGAACATCCTTGCCTCACTCGATGCCCCCGTCCAGGTGAAAGTCTATATCACGCCCAAAAACGAAATGCCCGCGAGCATGAGTAAACTCGAACAGGATATCACCGACAAACTCGACGAACTTCGTGTCGCCTCGGGTGGAAAACTCCAGTTCTCAACCGTATATCTGCGGGCGGCTAATGTGGTAGCAAAAGCGCAAGACTTGGGATTGGAAGAAAAGGAAGAGAAAAAGGACGAGTCAAAAGTCATCGAGGAACGCATGCTGGATAAAGGCGTCGTTCCGTTCCAAGTGCAAACCATGGAAGCTGACCAAGTATCGAACAAACTGATTTATTCCAGTATCGGGGTTGGTTATCGCGATAAAAAAGAAGAAATTATCCCGCAGATCATTCCCGATAACCTCAATGAACTTGAATACCGACTCATGAATATCGTCTTCAAACTTACGCGCGAAAAAGCCCCCGTTGTGGCGCTGGTCGCCCCTCGAGACACAGTCCCTCCCGAAATGCGTCAGCTCTATATGCAAATGGGACAACCCGTACCCGAGAGCATGGACCCGTTCTCTCTCGTCCAGAAATGGTTAGAACATGAAAAATACGATGTGCGTCGCGTAGACCTGACGAAAACGAGCAAACTGCCTGACGAATATGATGTTTTGGTCGTCTTGAATCCTCGCGAATTGAACGATCGTCAACGATACGAGATAAATCGCGCCCTTGTGTCTGGCAAATCGGTTGTCATGGCGGTTCAGCAATACGACTGGGATTACCGCGTCACTCGAAACCGCCTAAGCTTATCGCAAAACGATAATCGGCCTGAAGTAAACCCGTTGCTGGAAGCTTACGGACTCGGCGTGTCAAAAGATATTCTGATGGATGTGAACCACGTCCCGCTGAACATCTCGACGGGATCGCTGGCGGATCTGCTGGGCTTAGGACAGCCCGTCAATCTCCCCACGCATATTGTGGTTACCTCGAGTACCATGAATCAGGATGTTTCAATTACCAATTGGCTGGCGACGGTGCTGTATCTCTGGGGGACTGCTATCAACTTGGACAAGGACAAGCTGGCATCGCTCGGATTGAACTATCAGGTATTGATGTCCACTACCGACCGCGCGTGGACAGTTGCGGGCGATGCCCCATCGGAAGCCTTGAACACAGCCTTGACCCAAGAACCTCCGGAAAAAGGCACCCAGTACCCCTTAATGGTCATGGTGACGGGTCAGTTCCCCGACGCGTACAAAGACAAACCAAGGCCTGCCTGGCCTCCCGTACAACCGCGTCCGGGAATGCCGCCCATACCTGACGACGACAAAGAAGAGGCTCCCGCTACGCCCGTCACGCCCGCACCAGGTAAACTCATCCTGATCGGTTGTGCGCAAGCCTTTACGGACAACCTGCTTCGCAGCGTGGATAACAAAGACTTGTTGCTCAACAGCATTGACGCCGCTGCGTTAGGAGACGAGTTGGTCAACATTCGTGGCAAGAAGCCCGTCAATCGCGCGATCGAGCGGCCTGACACGGGCACCCGTTTCTTCTGGAAAGCCGTAAACTATGTCGGGATCAACGCACTGGTAGCTGCCGTGGGTGTTGCTGTCGCTATCCTGCGCCGGCGCAGCCGCATCCGGTATGAACTCGCTTACGCGGTAGCTTCAAAACAATAACGTGTAGGTTAGAACCATGGGAATAAGATGAGAAAGGATTGGAGATAACGCGATGAAACCGAGGACGTTGGTGGCTTTGGCGGTGATACTAGTCGTATTAGTCGTTTTGGTGGTCATCAAGCAAGTAAAAGAAACTCCCCCGCCCTTGGAGGAATCCGTAAAACTATCCGAACTCATGCCGTCCGGATTGGGCAAAGCGGATGTGGCTCGTCTGGAACTATATAGTGGAGGAAAGGCGGATGAAAAGGTCTTGCTTTCCCGCTTGCCGGATGATCCGGAATCATGGCAAATCGATAATCATTTCAACGCTCCCGTGGATGCCAAAAAAATCGGTGATTTCCTCGATATGTTGCTTCTGCTCAAGGGAGAAGTCCGTCATGAAAATGTCTCTGCAGACGCACTGAAGCAATATAATCTCGCGGATGACCAAGCCTTCCATGTCGTGGGGTACAAGAAAGACGACACGAACCCCGCGTTTCATATTCTTGTGGGTAAGCAAGCGGACTATAAGCAAGTCTTTGCCCGCACCGCTGATGGGAACACCGTGTTTGTCATAGATAAGAGCCCGCGCCGCGATGCCGGCATGTGGCAAGAAGAAACCGACAAAGCGCCCGAAGCCTCCGTATGGGTTGACAAGACCATTGCAAAAGTAGAACAAGACAAGATCACAAAAATTGAACTACAGACACCGAACCGTCGGTTGGTCTTGGAAAAACGCGAAAAGCCAAAGCCAGCCGAGGAACAAAAAGCGGAAGGCGAATCGAAAGAAGGCGAAGAAGCCAAAAAAGAAGAGACCAAACCCGAGTATGAGTGGGTTCTGGCAGAAGGAGGGCCAGCGGGCAAAACCTTCAAACAGACCAGTCTGGATTCCTTCCTTCGCGTATTTGACAACTTCATGGCAGTCGACGTGGTCGATCCCGCCAAAAAAGCGGAATGGGGCCTGGAGCCGCCCGCGTTTGTCTGTAAGGTCACCCGGAGTGATGTAACAGAACCTCTGGTTCTTGAAGGAGGTAGGCCTGACCCTGGGAAGGATGGATATGTTCGTGTTTCCGGGAAGTCACGGGAAATTATATACAGTGTTTCCCAGTATAATTTCGACCGCTTGTACGCCTTAGGGAAATCTTCCGGCTTGTTTGATCTGGATGGATTGACCCTTACCAAAGATGATATCGAACGAATCGAGATTGTGCGCCCTGAAGGCGAAACTGTCCTTGTCAAGGTCGACAACAAGTGGTCAGTGGAAAAACCAAAACTCGACCTCGAGACACAAAATTACACCTTGGACACCGTAGCCAGCACGCTGGCTTCCTGGAAACCTGCGGACTATGCGGACTCCGCCACAGGAACAGGGCTGGATGCTCCCACGCGCAGGGTCGTGCTACGTCTTAAATCGGGAGAGACCCATACGTTGGAATTCGGCAATGATTCACCCGCCCTGGACGGTGTCTATGCACGGCTCGATGGTGCCGCACTGACTACAGTGATAGCGCGGACAGATTTCAATAAAATATTCGTCGGTCCCAAAGATATTTACCAGAGAAAAATCGCCGACGTAAGTGAAGATGAAATCACGTCCGTGGAGGTACAGCGCCCCGAAAATGCTTTCACGCTAACCCACAAAAAAGCCGATTCCGGCGGTGAAGATACCTTCGAACTGACCCTGGCTGGAGCAACCACGCCCGCCGATAAGAACGCAGTTGAGTCTTTTCTGACTTCTATTACGGGGTTCGAGGCAGCAGACATCTTGCCTAATGAGAAACAATTGTCCAGCTCATCTCAGGAGTTGTTACGGATAACCCTAGACAATGGCAAACAGATAACCCTACAGTTCGGAGTTGCCCAAGAAGAAAAACGTCCCGTCTTTTTCGTGGAAAAAGGCATCGTTTTCGTAGCAGAAAACGACGATGTTGCCACGCTCATGATAGACCCCAATACATTGAAACTAGCAGCGACGGAACCTCCTGCAGAAAAACAAGAGACTCCGACTGAATCACAACAAAACGTGACGGATGCATCGCCCGCAAGTACACCCGAGACTCCTGCCGAACCAACGGCTTCGGGCGGCACCGAGACAACAAAAGATAGCGCCACAGTGCAAGTAACGCAACAGCCGGAACCCGTTTCGACAGCAAACGAAAACCCGGCACCGGATAACACCGAAAAGGCATTTGAAAGCCCCAAGTAATTGGTGAATGGACACAATTATATGTTCTTGAAACGGATGCCCAGACCAATTTTGTTCTGCGTCTCTGTCGCCCTGTGCGCGGCGGCTTTGGCGCAGCAACCGGAGATCGCCGATTCGCGCCGCAATGCGATCGTCCGCGCCATCGAGCGTGCGGCTCCCGCCGTGGTGTCCATCAACGTGATCGTAGAACAACGACCTAACCCGTTTGGATCAGACTTTTGGGACCTGTTTGCCCTACCGGTGCCCCGCTATCGCAAGGTAGACTCGATTGGAAGTGGTTTTATTTTTGACCGAGAGGGGCATATCCTCACAAATTACCATGTAGTCGAAGGCGCCGATTACCTAGATTCCGTCACTTTACCGGACGGCAGAACGCTCAAAGTCCAGCTCGTAGGAGCAGATAAACGCACGGACTTGGCTGTGCTAAAAGCAGAGGGGAGCGGTTTTCCTTATGTCGAGTTAGGCGATTCATCAGATTTGATTATCGGGGAATGGGTGATCGCCATCGGAAATCCTTACGGGGGATTAATCCGCGATCCGGTGCCCTCGGTTACTGTCGGAGTGATTTCCGCTACCAACCGTCGGGTAAGCCCCAAAGTGGGCGATGGGGAACGTCTTTACCAAAACATGATTCAAACTGACGCGGCGATAAACCCAGGCAACAGCGGCGGTCCGCTCGTCAATGCCAAAGGACAGGTGATCGGAGTAAACACGATGATCTTCAGTCCTAGCGGCGGTAGCATCGGTTTGGGATTCGCTATACCCATCAACCGGGCACGCCGAGTTGCAGAAGAAATCATCCGATTTGGCAGAAGAAGAGAGCCCTGGCCCGGATTTCATGTACAGGATGTAGCTGCTATGCCCGAGGCATTACGCAGAGTGGGTCCCCAGTCCGATTCGGGGTGCGTCGTCACAGAGATTCTCAAGAATTCTCCAGCGTATCAAGCCGGATTACGTCCGGGAGACGTCATCGTGTCCGTCAACGGCGAACCCATTCGAACCGCAGTGGAAATTGACTATGCTATTTGGGATTTGTTCATAGGCGACACCGCCACGTTGACCGTGTACCGCGATGGAAAAACAATGACGATTTCTTTTCCGATCATTGAACTCACCAAATAACCCCAATTGTTCGGTAGCTCACCCTAAGTCTTCCCTGCCACGAAACCATCTCCTTAACCGCGTAGTTCGAGGAAAACCATTCCCCCATTCCTGAGGAAATTGCCCCATCGTGCCTAAGGGACTTCTCGTAATGGAAGTTGTAGGAAGGTGCGGAAGATACCTCGTACGGGAAAAAAGACGTTCCTAATCCGGGAGGAGGATAACGAGAAGAAAACGTTCTTGGCACTTTTTCGGGACTGCTTGGCTTCTTCCTGGGGAAACAGGCCGCGACAATATTCGTACTACGTTCTACAAAAACATACTTGCATAACCCGGGCTCTTGCATCAGTTTGACTGAGAGACAATTGCCCCGTAACATAATAGGTTAGAATCTTTTGTAGACCGTCTTTCAGAAATATCTCTAGTCGGGTAAAATCTCAGGAAGGACTTTCCATGACACACGATCACAGCAAGATTGCCGCTTTGGAAAAGGCGCTGTCCGATGGAAACGGAATCCTCCGACTTGAACCAGCCTGGGTAGCTCGCGATTTCTTAGCGCCAGCATTTCGTCTGGGACTCACGCGCGAACAGGCAGACCGCGGGCCTCGTGGCTTCATCTGCGAACGTTGGCTAGCGTCCGAAACGCCCGCCGATAACACCATCCCTCTCGAAGGCGAAGGACTCAGTTTCCTTGCCGGTGTCGACGTGCGCATTAGCCTGGCAGAAGCCGTCCGAACTCTACCGGAGATCATTTTGGGAAAAGAGTATTATCAAAAATATGGGGCGGGTCTGCACCGATTGGCAAAGCTGTTCGAATACAGTGACCGCTTACCCTACCATATTCACCAACAACAACACGACGCCCAGAAAGTCGGAGCGAATGCCAAAGAAGAAGCGTACTATTTTCCATCTGGAGTGGATATGGGACCCCATCCGGAGACGTTTCTTGGGTGTCACCCGTATATCGTCCGGCAAGGGCTCCAGGAGAAAATCTTCCTCCCTTACTTGGAAAAATGGGATAGCGATCTCATTCTGCAACATGCGCCGGCGTTCAAACAGATCCCGGGAGACGGATTCCATGTGCCTGCTGGGGTATTACATGCCCCGGGTACTGCAGTGACCTTTGAGCTTCAAGAAAACTCCGACGTGTTTTCTATGTGGCAGGCGAAATGTGGCGGCAAGATCATCTCGAAAGAATTACTGTTCAAGGACATCTCCGAGGAAGACCGCACTCGGGATGGAGAACGCGCAGCGCTCAAACAGGTGAACTGGGAGTTGTGCGGCGATCCCTACATATACGAGAATAGACACACGCCGCCGGTTTTCTTGCGTGGAAACGATGCCGGCACAGAAGATTGGATCTTCTACAATACGGATAAGTTCAGCGGGATACGGTTGATTGTGCACCCTGGATGCACGTATATTTCCAAAGATAACGGGGTTTATTCTCTTTTCGTTTGGCGCGGTAAAGGTACCATCGGCGGGTTGGACGTCGCAGGCGGCGATCCGAACCGTGATGAATTACTTGTTACGCATGATTCGGCAGTGAAAGGTGTACCGGTAGTAAATACGGGCAACGAACCTTTGGAAATTTGGAAAGTTTTCGGGCTCGGAGTAAATCCTGAATGCCCGCGGCTCCACGTGTACAAAGGATGATAATCCCCTTTCCCCTTTCCAGAGTGGATGAGACGATTTCTCACGCGTACGGAACCTAGAGGTGTGGATGTAAAGGAGTAGTTTTTCGATGAAGATCCATCCTACGGCGATTGTTGATCCCAAAGCGGAATTGGCAGAAGATGTGGAAGTGCAAGCTTTTACTATCATTGGACCGCATGTCAAAATAGGCCGCGGCACGGTAGTCGGTCCCCATTGTGTCATCACGGGAAGAACCGTGATTGGGGAGTTCAACGAAATCTTCAGCGGCGCCCAAATCGGTATACTATGCCAAGACAAGAAGCATAAGCCGGGTCTGATTGGCCGCGTCCAAATGGGTAATCGCAACCAAGTCCGGGAGCATGTCACTATCAGCGCAAGTACCATGACGAGTTACGACGATGACCATCGCGTGACCTCTATCGGGGATGGGTGTATGTTTATGGCGTACTCACATGTTGCCCACGATTGCCACGTGGGCAATAACGTCATTATGGCTAACTGCGCTTCGCTTTCGGGGCATGTCGAAGTTGAAGACAACGCCATCTTCGGCGGTTTGAGTGGCGTCCATCAGGAATGTGTTATCGGAAAATTGGCGTTCATCGGCGGCATGACCCGAGTAACCAAAGATGTTGCACCTTATATGATCGTCGAAGGCAACCCGGCTCGTTGCTATGGGCCTAATACCGTAGGTCTCAAACGATATGGCATGAGTGATGAAACCCGCGCTCGTATAAAAGCCATGTATAAAATCATGTTTCGTTCCAATTTAAACACCACGCAGGCGTTACATGAAATCGAGGCAAAAGTCGAAGATTGTGAGGAGCGTACTCATTTTCTGGAATTTTTCCGCAATTCCTTGCGCGGCGTCACCATGTAATTTCAAAGGCAACACATCATGCCGGCACGCCGCCTGTGAAGCCGAAAGTCTTCTGGGGAGTTCTCTATGACAACTGTTCGTGTCGCCGTGTTAGGGGTAGGACATCTCGGCTACCACCATGCACGTATCTATTCCACTCTGGAAGACGTCGAACTGGTTGGCGTGATTGATCCCAACCCCGAAAGGGCAAATCGCGCCGCAGCCGATTTTTGTGCCGGCCGTGTATTTTCTTCGGTGAAAGAAGTGGTTGCGCAAGGCATTCATGCGGCGTCTGTGGCTGTCCCGACCACTCTGCATCACGATCTGACCTTAGAATTATTGGAAGCGGGTGTGGATGTTCTAGTGGAAAAACCCCTTGCAGCAACTATATCCCAAGCCGAAAACATGGTACAGACGGCCGCCAAAAAGAACCGTATCTTACAAGTAGGCCACATAGAGCGGTTTAACGGTGCGGTCATCGCCCTCCTTCAAGCGGTCAAACGTCCACGCTTTATAGAATGCCACCGACTCAGCCCTTACCCCATGCGAGGAGACGACGTGAGCGTTGTACTGGACCTTATGATTCATGATTTGGAAATCGTACAAGCACTCGACGCTTCCCCGGTCGTCTCGTTGGATGCAATCGGAGTGCCCGTTTTTTCATCCACAGAAGATATCGCCAATGCAAGGATCCATTTTGCTTCCGGCTGCGTTGCCAACATCACAGCAAGCCGTGTTTCGATGGATAGAATGAGAAAAATTCGCATTTTTGAACCCGACGCCTATATGTCAACGGATTACAGCGAACAGGAGGTACGCGTGTACCGGAAGAAGCCGGGTCCTTTACCGCCGGGTGCCTCGCCTATGGAGTGTATCTCTATAGAAAGCCTCCCTGTGACACGAGAAGAACCTTTGAAACGCGAGCTGTCTTCGTTTATTGAATGCGTGCGGGAACGGAAAAAACCTGTGGTTTCGGGAGAAAATGCCCTTGCCGCCATGTTACTTGCACAACAAGTCATGGAGACTATCCGCTTAACCACGGGAAAGCAAACAATCGACTCATCTGCGCATTGACCCATTGGGACTGACTCAAACAACGGGGTGAACATCATTCGTGACTAGAATTTTCCTAGTTGCAGGAGAATCTTCCGGCGACATTCACGGCGCAAACTTGGTCAGAGCCCTACATGCTCTGGAACCCACCGTGGTTTGCGAGGGACTGGGCGGACAACGTATGGCCCTAGCGGGCATGAACTTGCGATACGACCTTGCCGGAAAAGCCATCATGGGCTTCGCGGAGGTGGTGCGGTCTTTCCCATTCATCCGTCGCTTGTTTTACGAAACGGTGGACTATCTAAAAAAGTCGAAGCCTGACGTACTGGTATTGATTGACTATCCGGGATTTAATATACGTCTGGCAGGTGAAGCCAAGCGTTTGGGTATCCCCGTCGTCTATTATATTGCGCCGCAGGTATGGGCATGGAAACCGGGCCGAATTCACGTTTTGGCGGAACGTGTCACAAAAGTACTTGTGATTTTTCCTTTTGAAGAACAATTGTACAAAGAAGCAGGAGTTGATTGTACCTACGTAGGACACCCCCTCATAGACCATCTGACTTCTTTGTCCGTGCAACAACCACCGACGGATAAATGGGTCACCGCCTTGCTGCCGGGAAGCCGAGAGCAGGAAATTCGCCGTATCGCGCCCGTCATGTTTGACGTAGCACGAGAACTTCGAACGTGTTATCCTGAAATGGAGCTGGTTGTCCCCTGTGTTGACATAGAACGGGAACGCCAGGTAAAGTCTTTGGCGGGCGACTTGCCGCTACGCACGACGGTGGGCAATTCTTACGAGGTTCTTGCTTCCGCGCGTTTCTGCCTCGTGGCTTCGGGCACGGCAACTCTGGAAGCGGCTTTCTTTGGCGTCCCCATGATCATTCTGTATCGCGTGGCTACGGTCAGCTACCTTCTGGCGCGTCTCTTGGTACAAATTGAATATATCGGGATGGTCAATATCATCGCCGGGAAGAGCATTGTTCCCGAATTCATTCAGCACAACGCCACGCCCGAAAACGTTCTTCCCGTTGCCTTGGAGTTAATGCAAGACTCGAATGCGCGAAAGCAGATGATCCAAAACCTGGAAGAAGTAAAAAGAAAGTTAGGCGAAACAGGTGCCTCTCAAAAAGCGGCTAAAGAAATACTCGCAGTGACCGGCAAACAGGCATGACATGAATCAAAAACTGTATTTGATCGACGGAAGCGCATACGCATATCGGTCATTTCACGCTATACAACGGCTCACAAATTCGAAAGGCGAGCCCACAAACGCCGTCTACGGTTTCGCGCGTATTTTGCTGAAAATCCTGAGAGAACACGATCCCAGCCATATCGCCGTCGTATTCGACGCCCCCGGGAAGACCTTTCGCGAAGATATATACCCTGCTTACAAAGCGACCCGTCCCGAAACCCCCGAAGAACTTGTCGCTCAAATGCCCTGGATCGATGAATTGGTACACGCACTGAACCTTCCCCTTATTCGTGTTCCAGGCGTGGAGGCAGACGACGTGATGGGAACACTGGCGCGACACGCAGAAGATGCGGGGTTGGAGGTTGTGCTTGTTACGGGCGATAAAGACCTTTTGCAATTGGTCACCAACAAGACGCATATCTTCGACCCGGCAAAGGGAGACAAAGGAGTCTGGTACGAACCGGCAGACGTGAAAAATAGATTTGGTGTGCCTCCCGAAAGAGTACCGGATGCTCTGGGACTCATCGGCGACACAGCAGACAATATCCCGGGCGTACGAGGGATTGGAGAAAAAACTGCAAAAACGTTACTCGAACAATATGGCTCGTTGGAAGGCATTTACGATCACCTCTCGGAATTGAAGGGAAAACTAAAAGAACGTCTCGAACAAGACCGAGAGGCCGCATTTCTCAGCCGCCGACTGGTTGTCATTGATAAGAATGTGCCGCTTGATTTTTCTTTAGAAAACCTCGCTCGAAAACCGTTTGATCGAGCCCGTATGGCAGAGCTCTTCTCTCGGTTGGAGTTCCGAACATTACTCGATGAATTTCCGCCGGATACTGCCGCGGCAAAACCTACGGCATACCATATTGTGACAGACGCGGCAACCTTGCTCGCGGTAGTAAACGAAATGAAAACAAACGGTGAGTTTGCGCTGGATACCGAGACTACTTCCACCGATCCCATGCGCGCACGTCTTGTGGGGATTTCACTCTGCTGTAAAGAAGGTACCGCATATTACATTCCCATAGGACATACCGTCTCGTCACCGGAAAACTACCCCCTCCAGGAAACCGTGCCTTCTCGTGAACGCGACCCGCGCCAACTGGATAAATCCTTCGTCCTCGATACCTTACGCCCCCTTCTGGAAGATCCTCATATCAAGAAAACAGGGCACAACATTAAATACGACTGGATCGTATTGGCACGCGAAGGCATCAACCTGCAAGGTGTTGCGTTTGACACGATGGTCGCGTCGTATTTGACAGACCCCTCCCTTTTAAGGCATAATTTAAATGAAATCAGCCTCCATTATCTCAAGCGTAAGATGACCCCCATAGAAGATTTAATTGGGAGGGCATCAAAAGCAATTACCTTCGATCAAGTTCCCATTGAACGTGCAGGCGCTTATTCTTGTGAAGATGCGGATGTCACATGGCAATTGACCCAGCGGTTCAAAGAAGAACTCGTACAAAGGGAGCTCGATCAACTGTTTTACAATCTGGAGATCCCGTTAATCGGTGTCCTCGTTCGCATGGAACAGGTCGGTATTGCCATTGACTGCACTGTATTTGAGAAATTGCAGCAGGAAGTTGAAATTCGGCTTGAGGCGCTTCGGCGAGAGATTACAGAGACGGCTGGGGAAGTGTTCCAGATAAACTCGCCAAAACAATTGCAGCAGATCTTGTTTGAAAAACTTCATCTAAAACCAGTACGAAAAACAAAAACGGGGTTTTCGACCGACATGGACGTGCTGGAACAATTGGCAGACCAGCATCCTCTTCCAGGCAAAATCTTGGAGTATCGAACCATCGAAAAACTCCGAAACACCTATATCGATGCGTTGCCAAAACTCATCCACCCGGAGACCGGGCGCATCCACACGTCCTTCAACCAAGCAGTGGCGGCAACGGGGCGCCTATCCAGTAGTGACCCCAACCTGCAAAACATCCCCGTGCGCACGGAACTGGGACGACGTATTCGCAGTGGCTTTGTGCCAGGTAAACCGGGATGGAAATTGATATCCGCCGATTACTCTCAAATCGAGCTGCGGGTTCTGGCACACCTTTCGGGAGATCGTCCCTTGCGTGAAGCCTTTGAAAAAGACGCCGACATTCACCAGGATACCGCGGCGCGGTTGTTCGGCGTACTCCCAGATCTTGTTTCGCCAGAAATGCGGCGTCAGGCAAAAGCCGTGAATTTCGGCGTCATTTACGGCATGACTCCTTTTGGTTTGTCAAAGAATCTGGGAATTTCCAAAAACGACGCCGCACGGTATATCGAGAATTATTTTGCGCAACATCCCCAGGTTAAGGCTTGGATCGATGAGACTTTAACGAAGGCGCGAACAAACGGGTATGTCACCACAATCCTGAATCGGCGACGGTATATCCCTGACATCAACGCGAGAGACGCCGCCGCACGCAGCGCCGCCGAACGAATCGCCATCAATACGCCCGTTCAAGGAAGCGCCGCCGACATTATCAAGCGTGCCATGGTCGAGTTGGACAAAGCGCTGTCCTCACGTGCCGCGCGGTTACTCTTGCAAGTGCATGACGAGCTGCTCGTGGAGACGCCTGAAGAAGAGGCATCGGATGTGGCAGCGCTTATGAAAGATATTATGGAACATGCAGCGGTTTTGGATGTTCCTCTGAAGGTGGACATAGGTATTGGAGACAACTGGGCTGCAATACATTAAAGAAACGCACAGTAAATAGAGCAATCTTTGAAAAGACAAACAAAGACATTCGCTACAACATACAGGAAAGGATAATGCATGGCGGAGCGAACGGAAAACGATCGGTTCAATAATCACAACAAGTCCAAAAAAGGTGGGCACTTCCGCAACAATTCCAACGGCGGGGGACGACGCGGCGGCCGCGGCGACCGAAATAAATCGGCAATGCCGAATGGAGCCGAAGCCGAAATAGAAAACCGCGACGATATCAACGGAAACGGCGGTGGCAATGGTAATGAGGAGAAAAACGGCGCCCAAGACCCTGGAAAGGGAAACGCCGCAGTCGAAGTAGTCCAGGAAAATACCGGACCCGAGATCTCTATCAATGCTCTCAAACGAATGACCATGACCGAGTTGATCGCCACCGCGCGAAAACTGAACATTGAAGGCTATAGCGCCCTCAAGAAACAGGACTTGATCTTCAAAATCCTCCAGCGAAGCATTGAAGCGGCTGGCTCCTTGTACGGAGAAGGTACGTTGGAAATCCTCCCGGACGGTTTTGGGTTCTTGCGGTCACCCGATTATTCCTATTTGCCGGGACCCGATGACATCTACGTTTCGCCCTCTCAAATACGCAAGTTCGGGTTACGCACGGGCGATACAATTCAGGGACACGTCCGCCCACCCAAAGAAGGCGAGCGGTACTTCGCATTGCTCAAGGTAGAGGCGATCAACTTCGAAAGTCCCGAAGCGGCACGCGACCGGATGTTGTTTGACAATCTCACCCCCCTTCACCCCAACGAGCGGTTCCGCCTGGAAACCACACCCGATGAGATTGCCATGCGCGTAATGGATCTCATATCTCCCATAGGAAAAGGGCAACGCGGCCTCATCGTCGCCGCACCCTTTACGGGTAAGACGGTTTTATTACAGAAGATCGCCAATAGCATCACCGCCAACCATCCGGAGGCAATTGTCATCGTCCTGCTCATCGACGAACGTCCCGAAGAAGTCACCGACATGGAACGTAGCGTGAAAGGCGAAGTAATCGCTTCGACCTTCGACGAACCGTATGAACGTCATGTCCAGGTGGCGGAAATGGTGTTGGAAAAGGCGAAACGCCTCACGGAACATAAACGCGACGTGGTGATTCTATTAGATTCCATTACCCGTCTTGCCCGCGCCTACAACAATATTGTGCCTTCGAGCGGCAAGGTACTCTCTGGCGGCGTGGATTCCAATGCACTTCAAAGACCCAAACGGTTTTTTGGTGCCGCGCGAAATATTGAAGAAGGTGGGAGTCTCACCATCCTCGCTACAGCCCTTATTGAGACCGGCAGCCGTATGGACGATGTCATTTTCGAAGAATTCAAAGGCACCGGCAATATGGAAATCCACCTCGATCGGCGCTTGATGGAAAAACGAATCTTCCCTGCTATTGACGTGCAAAAATCCCGTACTCGAAAAGAGGAACTGCTGGTACCCGAGGAAGAACTTCAACGCATTTGGCTGCTTCTGAAAGTCTTGAGCCCGCTCACCACGGTAGAAGCCACCGAACTTCTTTTGGAAAAACTCAAGAAAACAAAAAGCAACGCAGAATTTCTTGCCATGATGCAAAAAATGTAAACTTTCTCGTACGATTATATGTAGAATCGGAAGCGCATCAACGAGGAGGAACCTGCCTTGGAAAGTGAAGAGCGCCCCTTTGATGTGATGGTTGCTGGTCACCTCTGCCTGGATATCATACCCAAGTTTGCCACGGATGCGACTTCTCTCAATGATCTGCTCCGACCAGGCCAGTTGGTCGAAGTCGGCGAAGCCACTATCAGTACGGGCGGCGCCGTTTCAAACACCGGAATCATTCTAAAAGTGTTGGGCAACAACGTGTGTTTCAGCGCACGTGTCGGGGAAGATGCCTTTGGAAAAATGATCCTAGATATCCTCAGCAGCAGAGGTAATCCCGAAGGTATACGCGTCGTTCCAGAACAAGCCAGTTCCTACACCGTAGTTCTGGCACCGCCGAAAATTGACCGCATGTTCTTACATAATCCGGGTACGAACAATTCATTCGGGCCCGAAGACCTACGCCCAGAACTCCTTACCAAGTGCCGCTTATTCCATTTTGGCTACCCACCCCTGATGCGCCGTATGTATGAGAACGAAGGGGAAAACCTAAAACGAATCTTCCAAACCGCCAAAGAATGCGGCGCCACCACCAGTTGTGACATGGCACTCCCCGACCCCAATTCACCTGCCGGCAAGGCGCCCTGGCGAAAAATATTGGAAAACGTGCTCCCGTTTGTAGACGTGTTCGTCCCCTCTATTGAAGAAGCGTTCTACATGATAGAACCCACAGAATTTCTCCGACGAAAAGAAGAACAAAAAGGCGGGGAACTTATTGATGTTCTGACTCCCGACGAATACAGTCGCATTGCGGACAAGCTTCTTTCCATGGGTTGCAAGATGACCACACTGAAAGCGGGACACCGCGGCTTCTATCTGAAAACCAGTTCTTTGAAACATCTGGAAGGGATGGGCGCCGCTTCTCCCAAGAATCTTCCTATCTGGGGCAGCCGAGAACTTTGGCAACCCGCCTACCGGGCGGAATACATTGCCAGCGCTACAGGTTCCGGGGACTCCGCAATTGCCGGCTTCTTGACCGGCTTGATGAAAGGACTGACTCCCGAAATGACCCTGCATTGTGCGGCGTGCGTTGGTTGGCAAAACTTGCAAGCGCTTGATGCCATCAGCGGCGTGCGCAGCTGGGAATACACCTTGGAAACCGTACGAAAAGGTTTGCCCTTACTGGATACACACATCCATGCGCCGGGTTGGTACTACTCGCAAGAACATGGCATTTGGGCAGGTCCCAAAGATCCTCTGAATAAAAACTGAAAACACGATTATCAAAAAGGAGACACCGTTATGACAAAGCAAAAACTCGTTCCTTTGGAATTGCTGGGCATCACCAGCGACGGCAAGTTTTCTCCGGTGGTTCTCCTCAAGTACGAGGATCGGGTACTTCCCATCATGATCGGAATGGCAGAGGCTGATGCCATTCATGCCGGTCTTACCCACCGAGACCTCGGACGTCCGATGACTCACGACCTCATTTGCAACATCTTGGCTGGACTACGCGGCAACGTAAAATCCGTCGTCATCTACAAACTCGAAAACGACACCTTTTTCGCCCACCTCAACATCGAACAACAAAACCCCAATGGCGACGTGGAACAAGTCCTCCGAATCGATTCCAGACCCAGCGACGGCATCGCCATTGCCTGCCGCGTGAATTGTCCCATCTATGCCGCGCAAGAAGTCATGGACGCCGCCTCCACCGACTGGTCTTCCTTGAATCCCCCCGATGAGACCGACGAGCCAGAGGATCAGGAAGATAGCGAGGAACCGAGTCCGGAGGAGTAAAATAGAGTAGCCCAGAGTTCATCTCTCACGCCCGTATCAAAGGGGTGTGTCATGCCCTTCCGCGAAACTTTCCTCCATATCGAACGACGGAAACGTGACCATAGCCTTCAGAAAAACATTGTTTTTGCATAAGTTCACACAAACCTTTGGCACTGCGCCGAGGAGTTATACCTGGGTTATACGGCCCGTTGTCATTGCGAGGAGCGAGTCCCCGAGCGACGGAAGCAATCTCCTCAACCGGGCAGCGTCAGAGTGCCCAGGGCGGAGACGGGGAACTTCCCCGACTTCCTAAGGGGATTGCCACGTCGCCCCTTCGGGGCTCCTCCCAATGACACCGGTGGGAATGCAGCACAAGAGGACGCAGTCCTGAAACGAGCGTCTCGCCAAGAAACGCTTCAAGGGGACATAAATAACTCAAATGTACCTCAGGATGCCACGCCTCGGTGCCTTTTCCTTAAAGACCTTCATAGAAAATGACCGCTTCCATTTCTTATCCAACATAACAAAAAGTGCCAAAGGTAATGGACGAATACAGTGTATTGAACACCCCCAGTGTTCCAGCGTAGCATAACCTCGTGTGTGACGAACTCCAAAATAACAGGGTTATGTAGCGAGATATCGCCGTCATTTTCATCCTGGCGATACTCTGGCGCGTGACGTATTTTCTTTCCTTGCGCCCGGTGATCGATTCTGCCGACTCCGTCATGTACTTGCAGGCTGCAAGAACGATCTTTAACCACAATTATCACGAAATAGACCCAAGAATCCCGCTCTTATATCCTGCTCTGACGGCAATTCTCCATCAATGGATCGCAGATGTCGTGCTCGCCGGCACATGCGTTTCCCTCGCCGCAGGCAGCTTTTTGCCGGTCGTGGTCTATCTCGTCACTCGTACGGCATTCGGGATAAGCCCCGCACGCGTAGCCGCATGTCTGACTGTTTTTTGGCCGTGGTTAGTCGATTATACATGTCGCATTGCGCCCGAGTCTTTGGCAGGATTGCTATGGCTGCTGTCCCTATTTTGTCTTTATAAAGCATCCAAATCGGGTCTGTGGTGGTCAGCCTCCGCAGCTTTCTTCTTCTTCCTTTTTCATCTCACCCGACCGGAAGGCACCTTCGTAATGGCAGCTGCGCCCTTCGTTCTAGCAGGACTGTTGTGGCGACAGTCCGTCAAACGAAGTGTCTCTGCATTTTTTCTTATGGTTGCGTGCGGCGTCACTCTTGTGGTAGTCCAACTGCTGCTTTCGCATTGGGCAACTGGCGAGGCATATATCAACGCCCGAGTCCCGAGTATTCAATCGTCTTTTCGCCACACCTTCCTTGAACGGGGTGACGCGTCGTTACGTGCCGCGACAACCTTGTGGAGCCACGTAGTGCCCATTATGATCGGTCCCTACCTGTTAGCCTTTATCGGAGCCGGCTTGTTCGCAAATACCAAGGCACCCCGTCAAAAGGGCCTAGAAGCGATACTCGGTTTCTTTTGTGTTGTTCAGTTTTTTCTCGCCGCGTTGAGCACGTATTCCGAACCGAGGTACCTCATGCCGCTAGTCATTGCCAGCGCCGTGTGGGCTGGAAGAGGAATAGCCGTCGTCTCAAAACAATGGGAGTCGTTTCCCCATGGAAAATGGTTGGGAAAGATTCCTCTGACAGGCGCTTTGCTACTTTTCGCCATAGGTACTGCCCAAACCGCCCTTCCCGAATTCTGGAACAGCCAACCCAGAACACCGAGAGAGTACAAAATCGTCGGCGAGTGGATGAAACAACATTTGCCGCCTGGCATCATCATCACAAGAAAACCTCAAATCGGCTTTTATGCCGATATGCCGACAACGGGACCGGCAGAATCTGATACGCCACAAACCCTGATCGAACGTGCACGGAGACTAGGCGCTCGGTATGTTGTCATTGATGAGCGGTATACCGTTCCACTAGCGCCTGGGCTGCGCGAGCTTCTGGACCCCCAAAAGGCGCCGCCTGAACTCCGATGCCTTCGCGACGATCTGTCGCCTTATCCAAAGGCACGCGTCATCGTGTATGAAGTATTGCACTCTGATAATGCCGCCCCGACATTACCCACAGACCATGAATAACCCTTCGCAGCAACGTACCTTGATAGTTCACTTCGGGGGTATAGGCGACTTCTTGCTCACCTGCCCCACCCTGGCGCTCTTGGCTCGTTCTCGTCGGATAACGCTCGTTGGCAAAAAGGAACGATTAAATCTCGGTGTACTTGCGGGTATTGCCGAGAGCGCCATCGATTGGAATGCCCTGCCTTTCGACACACTGTTTTCGGATCCTGCGCCGTGCCTTCAGCCGTTCATACAGCCCTTCGATGAAGCAATCCTATGGATGAAAGATAGTGACACCGCCGCCGAAAACCTTCAACGTCTGGGAGTCTTGTCTGTAAAGTCGTTCCCCGGTCTTCCACCCGAAGAATGGAACCAACATGCGTCCTTGTATTATGCGCAATGCCTGGGCTTCGAGGAGGTGCCGCCAAATGATTGGAAAATCAACCCATCCCCTCTCCCACACGCCGCCATCCTACACCCCGGTAGTGGCAATCCCAAGAAGAACTGGCCATTGGAAAACTTTCTTGATGTTGCGCATTATCTCGAAAACAGAGGCTTAAACATATGGTGGACTCGTGGTCCTGCGGAGACAGATCTCGTCCTGCCGGACAACCTTTCCACGCTCGAAGATATCTCGCTGTGCGAATTGGCGCGATGTTTGGCAGGCGCCGTTGTCTATGTGGGAAACGACAGTGGAATTAGTCATCTCGCTGCCGCCGTGCGTTGCCCAACCATCGCCGTTTTCGGTCCCACCGATCCCAAGGTATGGGCGCCACGCGGACAACGGGTAACTGTGTTGAAGGGAAACCCCTGGCCTGCACGGGAAGAGGTACTCCGCTCGTTAGACAAGATACTTGCCCTGTCAAGAATCGATTGAGCCTCTCGCCAAAGATTGGTAGGATTAACCTCATCCTAGAAAGGTATATTATGAAAGCAGGTATCATCGGTTACGCCCGCTCGGGCAAAACTACCATTTTCAACGCCATCACGGGCTCTCACGCAGAAGTAGGTGCGTTTGGCAGTCGAGACGCCAACGTGGCGGTACTCAAAGTGCCGGACGTACGTCTCGACCGTTTAGCAGAGATCTACAAACCCAAAAAAGTCACCTTTGCAGAATTTCAGTTCGTCGACATCGCACCAAGCGACACATCAGTCCAAGACAAGGCGCTAAGCGATGCCGCACTACGCTTGCTTCGCAACGTGGATGCCCTGGTTCATGTGGTTCGGGCTTTTGCGAACGAAAACGTGCCGCACCCTTTAGGTTCCATCGATCCGATTCGAGACTGTCGACTCCTCGAAGAGGAACTTCAACTATTGGATCTGATCGTGATCGAAAAACGGCTGGAACGTTTGGAAAAAGAAAACCGCAAGGACGCTCATTATCAATTACTCAGTCGCTGCAAAGAGCATATCGAATCGGGTGCGTCGCTCCGTTCGTTGGCGTTAGCTCCGCATGAAGAAAAAGAACTTGCTGGATACGGTTTCTTGTCTCAAAAACCGTTGCTTGTGCTGGGTAATTATGGCGAAGAATCCATCGGTAAGACAGACCCTGCCGGTTTGGCAACGTATGCCGCTGATACCCATAACCCCGTAGTCGACCTCTGTGGCGCTATGGAACTTGAGGTTGCAAGGCTGCCCGAACAAGAACGCGCCGCTTTCAGAAACGAACTGGGACTCGGGGAAGAGTCGCGCATCCGTTTCCTGCAAGCCGCCTATGAGTTGTTGGGACTAATAAGCTTCTTGACCGCCGGCGAACCGGAGGTCCGTGCATGGACCATTCGCAAAGGCACACGCGCTGTGGACGCCGCAGGTGAAATCCACAGCGACATTCAAAGAGGCTTCATTCGTGCCGAAGTAATCGCCTATGATGACTTTATATCCGCGGGTTCCATGCATAAAGCGAAAGAACTGGGCCTCGTCCGCCTGGAAGGAAAGGATTATATCGTTAAAGACGGCGACATTATCCTTTTCCGGTTCAATGTCTAACAAGAGGCTTACCCTAGGAGACGGTCTGTGAATTTGTCGCGGTGCAAACAGAGGTTGAAAGCTCTATTAGCTGTTTGCTCCCGACCGGGGCGAATCCTGATTCTCATGCAAAACAATCCCGACCCAGACGCCATTTCATCCGCCGCCGCGGTTCAAGAAATAGCGCGGATCTTGTTAAAAAAACGGGCTATCATAGGACACGGTGGCATATTCGGACGCGCGGAAAATCGAGCCATGGTTCAACAACTTCATATCAAAACCCGCCAAATCGGACATACGGATTTGGAACGGTTCCGCATCATCTGTCTCGTTGATACCCAACCTTATTCGGGCAACAACGTGTTGTTTCACGGACAACGTGCGGACATTGTCATTGACCATCATGAAAAAACAAACCGTCTGCCATGGAACGCCGAAGTTTCAGACATACGCCCCCACTACGGCGCAACATCAACCATACTTTACGAGTATCTGCGGGCTGCAAACATACGAATTTCCCAACGACTGGCGACCGCCCTGTACTATGGCATTCAGTCGGACACTTCCGAGCTTGGAAGAAAGGCTTCCAAAGCCGACATCGAGGCGTTTCAAGAATTGACATCTCTGGCTGACCTGCGACGGCTGGCGCGAATTCGCCGGGCTCCCGTGCCACCAGCCTACTTTGGTATGCTTCACGAAGCTTTGTCGAACGCGGTGTTGGCGGGTCACACCGTTATCACATTTTTAGCTCAGTGTACCAATCCGGATATGGTGGCCGAAATGGCCGAAATGATGCTCCGCTTACAGGGCGTTGACACGTCCGTAGGTTATGGTGTCTGCAAGAACACACTTCATATCTCTGCACGTGCACCCCACGAAAGAGGAAATCTGGCAAAACAAATGAAACGGGTTACCGCGGGAATCGGAACTGGGGGAGGTCACCGGAGCATGGCAGGAGGTCAAGTTCCCATTACCGACGACAAAGCCGACCTCCTCCTCGCACACGTACGAGAACGCATCTTAAGGTATCTTGCCGGAAACAAACCTGCACACCCCCTACTTATCCCCGAGCCTTTGCCTGAAAAACACGAGACGTCTTAAGGACGAATCCACTCTACATCACGCCCACGCTATCAGTGCAGTCTCATGTTTCTCCGCAAGGTCAGGATGATTGGGGATCACGCGCACGGTAAAACCTTGTTGACCCGTTCGGTCGCACACAATAGCACCTTCAAATTTGTAGAGACCGTCCGACTCCTTGCCGGCACAAGTCATTTCCAAGGCTTTTCCGTTGCTGATACGACCGTACGGGTCCAAATCGCCGTAGTAGATTTCCACGGTGACATCTTGATCTGTGAGATCTGCCAAAGCGAGCCACGCTTGAACAGGAAGACTCGCCCCAAAAGGTAGCCCTTCTGTCGGGCCCGAAGTCACACGCGTAATCCGGACATCGTGCCAACAATTCCGCACCTTTTTCTTCCAATTCGCCAACGCCAACGCGCGGGCACGTTTATCGGCATGGAACAGATTCCGCCGCACGGTGCACGGGATATAAAAACGTCGGGAGTATTCGGTCACCATTCGATGCGTGTTGAACACCGGACATATCGTCTTGATGGAAGTCTTCATCATCTGAATCCAGCGTCGCGGCAATCCGTCCCTTCCGCGATCATAAAAGCGCGGCACTATCTCTCCTTCAAGCAGTTCATAGAGCGCTTTGCTCTCTACCTGGTCCTGTTCATCCGGATTGGCATACGTTTCGCCGCGCCCAATACTCCAACCATTTTCGCCCAACAATTCCGCTTCACACCACCACCCATCCGGTATGCTGATATTTAACCCGCCGTTTGCGGCAACCTTCATGCCGCTCGTGCCACTGGCTTCCAAAGGACGACGCGGTGTATTCAGCCAACAATCCACCCCCTGTACCATGTACCGCGCGACGTTGATGTCATAGTCCTCAATAAAAACCATACGGTTGCGCATATTGTACTCACGAATGAAGTGGATGATTCGGCGGATGATGTCCTTTGCCTGCTGATCCGCAGGATGAGCTTTGCCCGCAATGATCATCTGAACAGGCTTGTGCGGATCAGACAAAATCCGGACAAAACGGTCGGGATCCATTAACAAAAGATGTGCCCGTTTGTACGTCGCAAAACGACGCGCAAAACCAATCGTCAGTATCTCGGGGTCGAGCACCTCCGCTGCCGCCTGGATTTCAGATTGCGGAGAACCACGCTCTTGCAATTGTGCGATAAGACGCCGCCGAGCAAAATTTACGAGGCGTTCTCGGCGCCGCTCATGGGTACGCCACAATTCCGGATCGGGGATCGTATCGATTCCCGCCCAGACTTCGGGGTCGGCAGGATTCCGCACCCATGCCGGTCCCAGATACCTGTCGTAGAGGCCTGCCAGGTCTCGTGACACCCAAAACCGCGTATGTACCCCGTTCGTGATCGATGTAATCGGCACTTCATCGACCGGAATGTCTTTCCAGGTGCGCGCCCACATACTGCGCGCCACTTCTCCGTGGAGTTTGCTAACGCCGTTCGAAGCCGCAGACAACTTTAGCGCTAAGACCGTCATACAGAAAGGTTCCCGCGGATCTTTCGGGTTCTGCCTTCCTAAGGCCAGCAGGTCATCCATCGTCATCCCTACGTCTTCGCAATATTTCTTGAAGTAGTACGCAACCATATCGGGATGAAACATGTCATTACCCGCTGGCACGGGTGTATGGGTCGTGAAAACACTGCCAGCTTTCACGGCTTCGATAGCATGTTCCACACTCAATTTCTCTTCTTTAACAAGCACCCGAATCCGCTCTAAGGTAAGGAAAGCAGAATGTCCCTCGTTCATGTGATATACGGAAGGCTTGATGTCCAACGCACGGAGAAGTTGTACGCCCCCCATGCCCAAAAGAATTTCCTGACGAATACGCATATCCAGGTCACCGCCGTATAAACGCGCCGTGATCTCTCTGTCATCGGGCTCTGGATTACCTTCAAAGTCACAATCGAGAAGATACAACGGAACCCGCCCCACATGAACCACCCATACTCGCGCCTTCACTTGGCGTTCGGGGTAATCTACCGAAATCACCAATTGTTTGCCGTCCGTTTTGCGTACTGGCTGCACCGCCATGTTGTAAAAGTCATTGCGCGGATAGCGTTCCTGTTGCCATCCGTCCGCATTCAGATACTGGGTGTGATACCCTTCGCGGTACAGCAAACCGATACCCACCAAGGGCAACCCCAGGTCGCTCGCCGACTTTAGGTGATCACCGGCTAATAACCCCAATCCACCCGAGTAGATTGATAAAGATTCATGGATGCCGAACTCCGCAGATAAATATGCAATCATGAGTCCCGGAGGAGTTTCCGGATGCTTCTCATACCATGTCGGGGAACTTAAATACTCTTGTTTGCGTCGGGCAACTCGCTCGAGATGCGCCAGAAAACTGTCATCTTGTGCCAGTTCCTCCAATCGCGCTTGTTCCACCCTTCCCAACATCAACACGGGGTTCTGGTTGGTCTTCACCCACAAATCCCGATCGATACGGAAAAAAAGATCGATAGCCTCAGGGTCCCAACACCAACAATAATTCAGCGCAATGTCCATCAACCCCGCGATGGGATCCGGCAGTTTGGGAACAACCGTGAACTTGGAAATACTAGGCATCGTGTTTCTCCTTCACCCTCCAATTCGCTAAATTATAGGCAATGAACTCGGATAAAGCGAATTCATCAGAAAAAGTACTTCCGAAGAAATTTACCTACCCGACGCACCACCGAACCGGCACCTCCCCGAGGATCCAAGTGCCCATTTCTCGCGGCTTGCCTATATTGAAAGCCATGTATTAGCAAACCCACCGCTGCCGAAAATTCAGGCGACTGCACCGGATGCGGCAACACATCTACCGCCCGAGGAAAACCCACACGACACGGCGTACGAAAGATCGCTTCTCCCAAAGCAACGTAATTCTTGATGACACTTGCCCCCCCGGTAAGTACCACCCCCCGAACCAAATTCCGCATCATGTCGCGCGCATTCAAAAACTGCTTGATCTTCGTCATCAGTTCTTTTGCACGTTCAAAGATAATCTCGTCCAACATGGACCGATCCACGATGCTGGGCACCCCGGGCACAGACGTCTTTAGCTTGATTTGCGGTGTCTTATCGCCCGATGACGGGGAGAAAGAAGCGGCTTCTTCGTCCAATTCCGAGCGCACAAACTCGTCGGATATGCCGTATTCCAAAACAAGTTCGTCGGCTTCGTCGAAAGATATATGTAGGCCGGCAGCCACATCCCGCGTGATGTGATAACCACCCCAATCAAAACACTGCGACCCTAAAATTCGCAGGTCCTTATAAACCGCTATCCCTGTTGTGCTCCGTCCCATGTCTACTACGGCAACCCCAAGCTCCATATCCTCCGGAGTCAAGCACCCCAGGCCGGCAGCAAGCGGAAGAAACACCATATCTTCCAGTTCGCGGTTTTGAGACTCCACACATTGGAAGATATTCTCCTCGATAATCATCGGCAATCGAGCAAAGTGAATTCGTGTTTTCAGAACCTCCCCACGAATGCCGAGAGGATTCAGAACACGAAGGTTATCAACGTACCATTCTTGTGCGGTCAAGGAGGAATTGACGCGTTTTCCTGGCGCCAAAATGTCACGGGATGCGATATCGCGCGCCTCCGCCATGTGTTCCAGGTCTACCATGCCGCGATCGATCTCAACTTTACCTTCGCGGATAAACGTTTCCACGTTCTTCCCGTTTACTCCACAGAAAAGAGAAGGAACCCGGACACGCGCTTCTCGTTCCGCCGCTGCAAGCGCCTTACCCAACGCAGCCTGCGCCGCATTACGGTCCTGAATCACCCCCTGAGAGACACATCCCTGCGACGGCACCACCCCGTGCCCCAAAACCTGCGTGGCACCCGAAGCATCCCGGTGACCGATGAGCACGCGGATCGCTCGGGAACCAAAATCAACCACCCCGACAATATCACCCCTTCTTCGCAAACCTCGTCTCGCTCCCTGTATTTCTAGAACAGGAGATCGTTTCCTGTTTCAATCTCTGTGGATTCCGTATTTCCTATTTGTGCGATCGTTTCTCGAATTTCCTCCAACGAAATTCGCCGACGATTCAAAACCTCGCGGGTTTTTTCCAACAAGGCGTCGTCCTCTAATCTCTTCCTCTCTAGCGTTTTCACCTGCTGACGCGCCTCTTCCAAGCGGGAACGCGCGTCCATCTCTTCTTGACGGCGCAATCCCAGGTGTTGCTCCACTGTCGAGGCTTCCGATCTCGCCTCCCTCAGTTCCGACTCGGCTTGCGCCTTTCTTCTCAACGCCTCGTTACGCTGTGCTTCTAGCGCACGGATCTTTTCCTCAATCTCTTCAATCTCTTTCTGAATCCCTGTCACGGATTGAGATATGTGCTCCGCACGTTCTTGAACTGAGTTCCATTCGTTCGCAGCGCCCGCTACACGTTGTTCCGCTTCAGCAACAGCTTGCTCCGCTATTTGCACCTTGCGGCGCGCTTGTTCCGCTTCGGCAACGTCTTTTTTCAGCCGCTCTTCCGCGCGCGCGACAAGACCCTCTGCCTCTTTCACTTGGGCAGCCGCTAACCGCAACGCGGCTTCCAGCGCCAAACGTTTCGCTTGTGCTACATTACCATTGGCAAAGGCTTGCTGCGCCGTCGCCAACAAAGACTCCGGCGTGTCTTCTGCCTGTAGCTCCCCACGATCCTCCCTGGTTCCTTCGCCACGCTCCAAAGATGACGACTCTAGACTGGGGGCAAGCTCCTCGACGGCTGGCTCCGAGACACCCCCTCCTGCAGAAAAATCCGGTTCCGACTCTGCCACCTCGACCACCGGCACTGCCGTCTCCTGTTTGAGCTCCGATGAAGTTACCTCCGCGACTACTTCGCCTTCTTGTTGATCTTCGATTGTAGCCGCGTAAGTCGCCACAAAATCATCGTACTCTTTCAGCCAAGTGGTGATAGACTCTGAGCCCGCAGGTCCTCCCGAGGATTCTCCATATAAACCACAAAAGGCATATGCAAGATCGAAAAAGCGATCGTCCGCTTCAAGCTCGCGATTGGCAATCCCCTTCACAATGTCCACCATACGGTCACACGGCGCTATCAGGGCGTCCCAATATCGTGCATGTGCCAATTTTCGTAAGGAATTCAAATCTTCCTCGAGCCTTTGCGCCGAATCTTCGACATCCCCAGACGGGTTCTCCGCCAACTGAGCCAAATCATCACAAAACCCGTCCAAAACAGCTGCTACATCGTCCGGCACGCCACGCCGACCGCTCACCTCGCGGTCGGGCTGTTCGGTTCCCACAGCGGCGGTGCTTGACAAATCCACTGTTCCGCTGACAGCGCCTGACACCTCTTCCAGGTCAACTCGTTCGGCACCGCCGGACAAGTTTTCGATCAACGATTCCACCGCGCGGTCCAGTTCGTCCAAATCCCCCACAACTTCCGCAATATCTTCCTTTTCTTCGCCAACCTCTTCATGGGACACTGCCGCGGCGTGATCATACGACCGATCTGGATAGGAATCCGCCGATGCAACCGCCGCGATGTCTAGCTCCTGCCCCAAAGGACTGACACCCACAACATCTTCATCAAAAGACTGCTCTTCGCTCGGCGCAACTTGAGCACGAGGTGCTTCGGTTGCCCGCGGTTCCTCTTCATCGGTAACCAGTGGAATTCCCGCTTCCTCTAGTTCACGAAGAGCCCGCTCATACCGCTGACGCCATTTTTCAACAACCCCGGGGCGAATACGCCCGACGATCAGGTCGCCAACCATCAAGCACAAGAGTTCATTACTGTCCCCCAAGAAACTTGCGGCTTGATTTGCCCGTCCGGCGTCTTCGTAACTCTGTAAAATACGCGCGGTCTCGGTCAGCGCGTTCACCAGTTCCCGCCACCCTTGCTCCAGGGCAATTTCAACAGCTGCGATCAGATGGCTCATGCACTCCTCAGCCCACATTTCTTGGGGTTGTCCTTCACGAGCACGCGCAACCTGCCGCTGAAAACGCCCCAACGCCGTCAGTAACCGCTGGGTAGGATCGATCGGATAGCTGCCTTCAGGAGCATCATAGGCCGGCGCTTCCGACGCCTCCTCGACATCCAGGTCTTCAGGTTGGTTTCCAGATAATAAGGCATCTCGTTCTTCAGACGCTACGGGATTGAACTCCGTCTCGTTTTCGTTGCCGGTGCTTTTTGTGTGCTTTTTCCACGAGAATGGATTGCGTGACCGTCTACCGAACCGCATGGCACATCCCTCGATTTTTCGACTCATTGTAGCACAATATATTGTGTTACGCAATATATTGTGTATAAGTTTCTAAAAACACGCTAAATAGTGTTAAGAAATAATACCGCGATTTTTCAGAAAGTCAAGAACCTTCTGTGTCGACTCTTCTACCGTCTCCAAATCCGTGTCAAGAACAAGTTCCGGGTTTTCCGGCGGCTCATAGGGCGCCGATACCCCTGTAAACTCCGGTATCTTGCCAGCACGCGCCTTGGCGTAAAGTCCTTTGGGATCCCGTCTCTCACATTCCTCCAGAGAACATTTCACGTACGCCTCGATGAAGTTCTCCGTACCTGCTATCGCCCGGGCTTTGGCACGGTCCTCTCGATAGGGTGATATGAACGCCGTCAAAGCAATAACACCGGCTTGAACAAACAATGCCGCCACCTCCCCAATTCGGCGGATGTTTTCCTGCCGATCTTCAGGGGAAAAACCAAGATCCTTGTTTAGACCATGCCGAATGTTGTCACCGTCCAAAACAAACGTTCGACAGCCTCGCTGGTAGAGGGCATTCTCCACCGAGTGTGCCAGCGTGGATTTTCCAGAAGAGGGCAACCCAGTAAACCAGATCACCACCGCTTTATGACCGTTCAAACGCTCCCGGTCTTCTTTGGTGATGAAACCATGATGCCACGTAATGTTTGTGCTCTTAATTTCTTCTCCCATGCAACAATTGCTCCTTCAGTGCTTAATTTTCCCATACTCTTGAGTAGTGTATCATTGATACACTTTATGGGACAAAGACGCCTAGGATGTAATGATCAAGAATCAGCTTTTCAATACCCATAACAAGTGGTTAAGCGCACTCGGGACTTGTCTGTTCTTCTATATCCCGATATGTGCGGGTGGGCAACCGTTACTTGTTTTTACGGAAGCCCTCACTGCCACAAGGGAATCTTGTGCGGCTTATAGCCAAGTCGTTGATTTCTCCGAAGCACCGTTTTTGACTCCGGCGATTATGTTACCCGGAAAACGATTGGCTGTACCTGGCAAACTTGATTCTTTTCATAGGCTCGCTTGGACCGTTACCGAAACCAATGCAAAACGCAAAAAACCTACTTCGCACGACGTGTTTTCGTTTCTTTCTTTTCTACCCGTTCCAACCCTTGACCTACAAATGCCCATTTCAGCCCCCATTCCTCTGGGCTGGGAACCACAAGCCGCCACCACGATCTATCGAAATGACATCACCTACTGGGTCTGTGCCTCGGAGCGTACGGACGAACAATGGGTCTCACGCGGACGACTCGACATCTGGAGGTATCGCATTCGTTCAGGCGTCGTCACGAGAGAGCAGGAGCCCTGGTCAGTGCCCCTGCCTGGTGGACCCATTGCTTTAGACTCCCTGTCCGGTGTAGACCTTGCCATCCTGTGTAAAAATGCGAACTCAAACGGTTCCATCCTTCAACTGTGGTGTATCGAGGATGATACCCTAAAACGCATTAAGGAAATACCTATCGAAAATGCCCACACTCTCAATAACGAACCCGCGGGAATGGCGCATGACCCCGCAAACAACCTGCTGTTCATTCTTACGTGGGGTTACCCTGCCGACAACCCCAGCGGGTCTCCAACAACCTATGTGCATGTGATCAATCTTTTGGACAATACCCAGCATGATTCGGTAGTAGCCCTTCCCGGGAAGCCCCACATTCCCTGCGAACTCGTCACGCAGCCTCCAGGCAACTGCTGGCTAGTGACCTACGAGTCTGCCTCCTCAAGCGCCCACGTGATCCAGATCTCCACTTCGCCCACTGGTACAACCATAAACGTCGACGTTCCCATTTTGGGAGCACTGGAACCGCTTTTGGTCGCGGCAGAACCTCGTGGTAACAACTTAGCCGTAGCCAATGGAAAACGTCTGGAAATCTGGCACAACGGAAAGCCTGGAGACACCTCGCACGATTACGATTCCTCCATACGTGCCTTGGTTTGGTGCGAAGAAGGGCTTTTCCTCGGCGAAGCGGGACGTGTGCATCGCGTCCATGTAGACACCGCTGAACCCATAGCGTCCGCATCGTTTCAGACTGGACAGGTCGCTCAGATAATTCCTCTAGACCCGCACGACTTTGAATCGGCGAAAAACGTCGCTTCGCAAACGCCTTTTGATTCTTTTCCAACTCCCGGGATACCCCCAGCTGTCGTAATGGAAGGGTATAGCACGTTCAAACTTCGACGACGCATCCCACTACCTACACTCCATTCACCGCAAGAGTCCTGGAAGATCGACCCGAATATCTCACTGCCGCCATGGTTGCGTGTGGAAGTCGGCCTTGAGTCAACGCGACCTTATGCGGACCTGGTGGTAAATACTGCCCTGATGGATCAAGAAAATTTGGTCGCCGTACCGTTGCAATTTCTGCCCACAGGCGATGTTTCTCATGCTTCTCCAGCACCAAATGCGAAAACGACCGTGTACGTGATCCGCAAAACTCCACGAATGCCCAGAATCCTCTGGCTTATAGGAAACCCGGTAGAATCCGGCCGACTACGCGATCCCAATGACCCACGTGCGTTGAATCAACTACTTGATCTGCTTGCCTCGCCACCTCTCTATACCTCTCATGTGGAACCGCGCGGTCAGTTTCCGGAAGACTTGAGTCCGTTTTCAGCGGTCGTGGTAGACTTGGACGCCCTTCAACACGGGGCGTTGACGCGTACTGCGCTCATAGATTACACATTGCAAGGCGGAGCCGTGCTCCTTATAGGAAAACACAAGCCCGATTGGAATCGGGGCATGACATCGAACTGGCTTGCCCCGTTCGGTATATCCTGGGATCCGCTCCGCGAAATAACGGGGCGTTTTAGTACAACCGATAGGGTTGGCTTATTACGTCATTGGCAGGACTTTTATATAGAGAAGGGTTGTGCTATTCAACGTCAGAATGATACCCCCGTTTACGCCTCTGTCTCCACTACCCTGAGAAACAAAGCTGAACAGGAATATGTTTTTGTCGCCCGAGAGGTGAATCGCGGCAGAATCGCTGCAATAGCATCTCTTTCCCCCCTACAAAACACAAGTATGGAAAATACAGCAAATCAACGATTTGCTGTGGATATGTTTCGTTGGCTTTTGGAAACGCCGCGAGCCGTGAACGACTTGGACGGGGACGGTCTTTCTGACTGGTTCGAAGACAAGAACAATGACGGGAAGCAGGGTGTCGGGGAAACCTCTATGGAATGGGCGGACACGGACGGAGACGGGCTGCCCGACGGTAAAGAAGATCGTAATCAGAATGGCCTTCTAGATGAAGGGGAAACCAGTCCTCTGAATGTCGATTCCGACGGAGATGGAATTTGGGATGGTGCGGACGCGTCACCCACACTCCCTGCCGGCGCTCCCATCGTGTTTTCGCTGCAACCGGAAACCGGTCCTGCTGAGGGGGGTACGTCCGTACTTATTTCCGGCCGAAACTTCACGCCGGATTCAACCGTGTGGTTCGACAACACCGCCGCAAGAACTACCACCTATGTCAATTCCGAGACGCTCCTAGTAGAAACACCGCCAAGTCCTGATTTCGCTGAAAAGGTCGTTGACATCCGTGTCCAACATGCTGACACTCAGAAATCCTGCGTGTTGCCCGGGGCTTTCACCTACATCCACCGCAGCCGCGTCCGCCTGAAGTCGGAAATGCCTCAGTACCACCCAAATGCAACGAGTGGTGAGTTCTCTCTCATAATTGCAACCGACCCTCCCCTCACCTCCATAGGCCGGATCTCGTTTCTCCTGGAGCCCGAACAAAAGACGGGGTTCTACCTCGATGAAGTCCTTCTTTACAACCCGGGGGCTAACCTCATCGACGTTATGACAACTCGACCATCGCCCACCGGTGGACTTTGGGTCGATTTTGCCGGTCAAAATCTGGCGCCTGCAAACGGAAAACGAGTTACCATAAAGTGGCATTCGGACAAACCGCTGGTTGAGATGCCCCCTGTATGCGTGGCAGTAAAACATCTCGTAATCCATGCAACAAACGGCTCTCCTCTTGACGCTTCGGCTGACGATATCTTTGTACAGTACATCCAACTTATTTGAAGCCTTTATGGCTTGGGTGCGTAAAATGTGGTCACGTCTGGTCGACGAAAAGAATTGCGTTCGTAGGAGGAAACCCTGATGGAAAGTCTCAGTCGCTTGATTCTTGCCGCGTTTGTTTTCGGCCAGTCCACCGAACAAACCCCAATTGCATTAGATTCTCGCCTGGAAATCTTTGTCGACCGTTATTGCATTCAAAAACTCGAAAATACCGAACTGGTACTACACTCTCCTTGTCCTGCAGAGACAGCTATCCAATTTGATAGAGACTGGGAGGGAAGATACTGCGGTTACGTGACGGTCATAAAAGACACTGACGTGTTTCGGATGTATTATCGAGGACTGCCCGTGTCGGGAAAAGATGGCCAAAACGCTGAGGTGACCTGCTATGCGGAAAGTCGCGACGGGATTCATTGGACAAAACCCGACTTGGGTATCTACGAGATCGACGGCACGCGCAACAACAATGTCATATTGGCTGGCATGTCACCTTTTTCTCATAACTTCGCGCCGTTTATAGATACGCGCCCCGGAGTCAACCCGAAACAACGCTTCAAAGCCGTGGCAGGGACAGAAGCTTCTGGCCTCAAGGCGTTTGTTTCGGAAGACGGTATCCACTGGGAACTCGTTACAGATGAGCCCCTCATAAAAGAAGGCGCATTTGATTCCCAGAACGTTGTCTTCTGGTCGGAAACCGAACAGGCTTACTGTTGCTATTTCCGCACATGGCAAGACAAAATACGACGCGTCAGCCGATGTGTTTCACAGGACTTCCTTCACTGGAGCACGCCCGAACTAATGGAATATTCTCGGGGGCCCTTGGAACACCTCTATACCAACCAAACCCTCCCGTACTTTCGCGCGCCCCACATTTATATCGGTCTGGCGGCTCGTTTCATGCCTGGCCGCCGCGTAATCGATGCTGAACACGCCTCCCAATACGGTGTGGAAGAAAAATATTCCGACGACTGCTCGGACGCAGTTCTCATCTCCAGCCGTGGCGGCAATCTATACGACCGCACGTTCATGGAAGCATTCATTCGGCCAGGCTACGGATTGTCCAACTGGACGTCTCGCACCAATTATCCAGCATACGGAATTGTGCAAACAGGCCCCGCGGAATTGTCGGTATATGTCCAGCGAAATTATGGTCAACCGGGACACTTCCTAGAACGTCTGAGATTGCGACTCGATGGGTTTGCCTCGGTACGCGCGCCCTATGACGGAGGAGTGATGCTGACTCGCCCCCTTCGCTTTCTAGGGAAGTCCTTATACTTAAATTACTCGACCTCTGCCGCAGGTCAGGTCCAGGTCGAAATCTTGGATGAGGCTGCCAAACCAATTCCGGGATACGCCGCAGCTGATTGTGACCTCCTGATAGGTGACGAAATCGATAGGAAAGTTACTTGGAAGAAGAATGACGATCTGACAACGTTACAGGGCAAGACCGTACAACTCCGTTTCATCATGAAAGATGCAGACCTTTTTGCCCTGCAATTCCGGTAACGCCTTGTCGTAAAGACCGTCGTGCGTAAGGCTACGGCACCCGGTGTGCAATCCCACTATAAACCGCGTTACTAGCCGCCGTTTGCCCCTGACACTCAAGCGTGCCATCTTCCAAAATTCGCGCGTACCCCATTGCAGCAACAATATTATCCCCATGCCGAACTGCGGCGGCAGTCGTCGCCAAGATGCCTTCTCGAACACGTCCCTGAGCGCGTACCTCTATATTATTTGAAAACTGGACAATGAGGTACAGCTCTTCTCCCTCCTGTTTTACACAAGCATATCCAACAATCGGAGCCGAATTGCGTTCTGACATAAAGCCGGCAGACCGCATCGTGATGAAATACCGACCGTCAAAGCCGTCGGCGACTCCCTTGCCGCCCGATCGCACCTCTTCCAACGTGACAGGACGCGACTTCAACGTTCTACCCAACTCGTCATAAACTTTTGCCAAAGGCCCCGTCCAAAACTCCTTCGGTTCTACAGGAGTTGCCGTACTCACCGATGCTTCCGTAAGTTGGGCAGTCAGCCACTGTTCCACGGTACCGTCGCCAACTTTCATAGCAACCCAGATTATTAGTAACAAACCAAATATAGTTAACAGTCCAGCAAGCACACGCCGCGGTTGAACCGGACTTTCCACAACCGGCACGGCATCCTGTCTAGCCAAGCGACGCATCCGTTGGTCACGGAGGTTTTCTCCACAAGTTCTGCAGAAGAGCGTCCCCGGGGGGTTCACAGTGTCGCACTGTTCGCAGACCGCATCGGCGTCGAGCCGGTCATCCGATAGATTTTGCTGTGATGGTTGCATAGGTAATCGTCCTTAACCCTGCTCCCTTATTCTTGCACACTTTACGTCTGGTGTCCAGTACTATATACAATATCTGCCTGTCTGGCCAACAAAGCAAACCCACCCCCAAACTCTGGCTTGCCCTCCGCCACAAAAGGTCTCACCTCGCCTCAACGAACCTCATCGCCCCGAACGGGAGTGCTTCGACCCCCTTGATGGCTCGTTCTCTTGCTGTACTACGCGAGTTACCGTAACCGAAGGAGGTTCCGTAGGTCTAGGAGACGCGTCGGCGGTCGCATTCTTCTCAGGATAAGCATCCGCTGCGAACTGAATCAAAAGCGGCTCACAAGATTCCAGTCGTGTCGGAAACGTAATCTCACGATTGTGTATCAAATCTCTCCCCGTGACACCGCCTCCTTCCAAACATGCATATACAGGCTCTTTTCGAATATTAACCACGTACAACAAATAACTTCCGTCGGCTAGCCTCACCGCACGGTTGACCACTCCTTCGATGGGATAACCGTATTCATTGACTGTTCTTGGCCTGGGTGAAAATCCCATCCGATGGTACAAGGCATCTAATGCACCCAAATAATGCCGCGCAAGACCTTCCCCACGAATCAACACGGTATTGGGAGTGGACTGCAGCACGTCGCGCCGAGCAATCCCATGTTCATCATGGGTCATGGTACGTCCCATACGAATCATCCCCCCATTGTTTTCCGCAAAGTTCTTTATGGCAGCATACGCCTCATCAGAAACATTCAGCGCATCGGGGACAATTAAGATACGAATATTCAACAAATCCCCGACACTACACTGCCGTTCGCTGATGAATCTCACCGGCAAACCGAAATACGAAGCGCCCTCGTATGCACGAAGAAGGGTCTCAAGATAATTCTTACCCCCTTCAGCCATCTTGGAGGACATGCTCCAAAGAACAGCCACTTCTGCACCAGCCGACTGAAGTTGGGAGATCACTTCCCCCAGACGATTAAAATCCAGACTTGCTGTACTGGCAGCCTCCACACAATCGACATATCTTTCCGACGCCAACGGTGCGAACGGCTCTTCACGTGATGCCAGCCTCAGGAACATGCCGTCAGCGCCTGCCACCACCCCATTCCACAAGGAAGTATATACGTTTGAAAAACGGGGAAATTCGTAACGTCCCGGTTCCACGGGAATACACATCTCAATATCCAGAACCGGCTTTTTCGGAGAAAGCGAGCGCAACAACGCATAATAAGCAAACGGCAGAGGATAACCTATAGCCAAGTCAGAATCCGTACTCCGTGCCTTGGTCACACAAGCCATAACATCAACGATACCCTCAAGAAGCTCGCGATCAAGCCCCCAAATCGTTTCACCAGACTCAAACACGTCGTCGTCAAACGCCACAAAAAGTGGGATTTCGACCTGTTGACTCTTTACCCAATCACGCAGATTCTGAAGATATCTTGCAGCCAACATTTGGTGATAGGTTTGTAAATCAAATTGATACGGCGTGTGACGCACATAGTTGGGGACCTCTTTGGGCATATTGACTTGGTGAATCAACGCAATCTCTTCAAAACGAAATAAGCGACTTCGCCATATTTTATTTACCTCGTCTATTTGGACGTATCGGTCACGTATAAACCGAATAAAGTCCTGTCGCACTTCTTCTCCAGCGAAAAGAAAATGAGGACGTTCCAGCATACAAAGCGCCACCGGAACGCCCCAGGAAACTTTCGTCCACGCACTCCAATCAAGACCTGTTAGTGATTTGACAGAAGACATGTCGGGTAAACCGGACGGGGAAATCAGCGAGGTGTCACTGCCCCAACGATAAACCGCCCAGACGCCCGCACAGCACGGCACAGACGGTTCCGGTTTTTCATGCGCGACGGCACGTTCAAGAATCACCGCATTTAGGTGATACCTCGCCACTCTTTCGATATTGTTACCCAAATTATCCGTAAAACCCACTAGATAAACCGGTTTGCCTTCTGCCAGAAAAACCCCATCCGAAATGGATAACCGCTTTGATGGCGTGATGGACACGCTTTCATAACGATCGGATGCAAATCCCCCGAAGACAAGTTCACTCCGCGCTCGGTTCGCTACGTCCAGCGCATATCGGGACGCCGCGTCGGCCTCCGCCAAATCACCTGCATCGAAAGCTTGTTTAGCCATTACCAGGGCATCCTGTCCCAAAGCACATTGCGCCAGCGCATAAGGTGGATGGCTGCCACCGGAGACCAGCCGATCCAGATGATTCTTGGTTTCCGTCAACAGAGCGTGAGCTTTTTCCATAGTCCGGGCAATTTCATTAGCAAACAGCACCCGAACGCGAAATTGCCTTGACGCCAACTCTTTCCCAGCTACCCACGTCACGCTTGCTTCTCCGATATAATCACCGGCGGCTAAATCCGCTGTAAGCCAATTAAACTTGATAAGATTTTCCCCTCGAACGAGATCAATCGGCGTTACCCCTTGTTCTAACACCTGCGAATCCGTGGCATTCTTGATAACTAAATGGGCGCGACAATTTTCAAAAACATCGGTACTTTTCGCCTTTACAACGAACACCACCGACTCCCCCAGGGAATACCTTTGCCCAACTTGGAGTTCCACACGCACGTGCGAACCGGGGTGTTCTTCGCCAGGAAAGATATACAACACCGCTTGTCCCTGTCCCGCCGACGGAGCCGTAGCGCCCTCAGAAGACGCCGTCACATCCGAATGAGCAAAATTTGCCGCCGTCAAAAGGGTTACAACCAGAAAAACGGTTTTTCGACCAAAGTGCTCACGCATCGAACTTTTTGCCACGGATGGTCCTCCTTGTCAAGACGATTCTAGATGACTGCGAGGCGGCGTTCAATACTAGCAAAACGTTTTACACAGTTTGCTTGATGACGGTTCCTCGGTCCTTCTCACATATTTATCTGACAGCGACACTTCTGCCGCCCTGCTCTCAAGTAGTCGCACAGGGCAAGAATCAGGGAACTCTCGTGAAACTTTTTGTATTAAGTAAATAAGCGGGGAAGGTGTGTTTATGGATAAGTGAGTGTATCAAGGGCAGTTACGAAAGAATAGTGAATATTTTTTACACTGTGGGCGTCTAATGTGGTCGGTTCCTGAGAGAAACAGAAAAGGTAAACTGTTGACATACGAGAGGGGGTTGCGTACAATCCTCTTTGATGGTTCAACACGCAGCGACAGAGTCATCTGCAGTGACGCTGCTCGCTGCGCGGTGATTAATTCATGTACGCCAACGCCGAAATAGGACGGCGCAGCCTCCGGGTATTTATCGCGCCTGGCTTGCTAGGTTGTGTTTTCGGTGCGCTAGCGTTAGGTTATTCAATACAACCCGACAAAGTGGACCGGCAGAAAATTTTCTACGGTACACCCGAAAAATTTGAAAAACCAGCAGAAGTCGATTATGAACAGGTCGTACGCACGACTCCGGAATATCAAGAAATTCAAAAAAAGAACGTGGAACGCGGCTCAGGCAGATATTGGATCCTTTTGAGTCGTGCCAGTGAACATGCGATTCGAGCCATTTGCAAAGTAGGTGACGAGACTGAACATGACCTGATTGCGGCGGCGGGTTATTTGGGCTCACTTGACCCTCCAATTCCTGCCGAAGACATTACGCAAATTGTTGTAGAAAGTCTAAAACAGGAAAACAAGAAGAAACCTTCTACGTGAAGACTACAATAGGTAGCAAAGCAATCCACATGCGAGTTAAGAGACGGGCAGCCTGCGATATTCTAGCCTACGTGCTTCTTTTCGGACTTATCGTGGGATGCAGTACGCCGCGGTCGACTTCTCCCGTTGGTTCCATGCCCATACTGAAAAACCGTTTCGTCGATTTTCGAACCGCGGGTAAAGAGGTAGAAGAAGCCGAGCGCATGATAAAAGCCGGTGATTACACCGTCGTCACCCCACGATTACAACATGTGATTTCCAAATATCCTGAGTCACAAGCCGGTATCGATGCCCGTTACTGGTTGGCGGTGGCGTACCAAAAAATGAACAGCGCTCGCGAAGCCATTGACATGTTTTCTGAATATCTCCGTTTGGCGCCGGAAGGCAAGTATGCTTCTGAAGCAAAAGCATGCGTAGCCCAACTCCAGGCGGAATATCAGAGCAAATACCCCTCTCCGGAAGAACTGGACAAACAGATTCAGTCCATCTCCGAACAGGCCATTGCCCACCCAGAAAATTTGGAACTGCGGTTGGAATTGGCTGACTTGCTGTGGAAACGCGGGAACTATGAGGAAGCCGGAAGAATATATTACTCAATAACAAAGGAACACCCTGAACTCGCGGCGGATTCGCGGATAGTCTCACGAGTCGAGCTTCTACCGAATGGCACGTATGTAGTATTAAGTCCTGCCGAGGTGCAGCGCCGTGAGATTCAGGAAAAGCCGCTCGTGGTGGTCAATACCGCGTCGTTTCGCAGCGGAAGAGATCTTTTTACTCGGGAAAGAAAATATTATGTTGTAACAGGCCAAGCTTATAACCGAAGCGACAGCGTGCTCTATGGGGTGCAGGTTATCGTAACACTATACGGTTTTGGCGGCATGGTATATGATTCGACTGCTTACAATATTGGCCGTTTAAATCCCGGGGAACGCCGCGCTTTCAGTGTGCGATTCTCTAATTTTGATACACTAGACAACATCCTTCGGTATGAATGCGAAGGCGTTTTTGAACGGTGAACGAATGAATAAAACGTTCTTGAGACTCTGTTTGATTGGGATTATGTTGGTGGGAAGCCTGGCTCTTGGGCAAGACCAACCTGCCCCGGCACAGCCACCGCCAGCGCCGCCTCCACCGCCCCAGCAAGCCCCCCAAGCGGTTACGGTGACGGCCAAGATTATCGAGTTCCAAGCGACAAAAGGCTTGGAAACGGGGCTCAGTGCCTATTTTCGCCGCCGAAATCGGGTTGATTGGTATGGTATCGTGAGACCCCCCGTCCAAGGACTTATGAACGCCGATGTGACGTTTCCGACATCAACAGCGAGCGGAATCACCGTCTTTCTTGACCGCCTGCGCCTAACCGAAGGCGACCTCGAAATGATCTTGCAAGGACTCGTCAATGAAAACAAAGCCGAAATACTTTCCCGTCCACGGTTGATGGTCATGGTCGGCGGGGACATTAACCAAATTGGTATTCTGCAGCGCGTACCCTACGAAAACACCACGGTAGTAGGATACGTGCCGGTGCAAACCACGGAGTTCGAGAATACCGGCGTGAGCCTGCAAGTAGAAGTCCCTAAAGTCATTGACTTGGATAACGACTGGAACACACGGGAGGATACCCTCATTCAATTGCAAGTGAGAGCCGAAGTCTCAGAGGAAGGACAACGCATCGTTGTTGCGCTTGATAACCGCGCGGAAGGCGGTGTTCTTGCTTCGAGCAAGAATGATCTTACCGCGCCCGAGTTCGTCTCAAGAACCTTGAAAACGCGCATGTGGGTGCGGGATGGCCAAACCTTGGTTATGGGCGGCCTTTACCGAAATGCCAAGAACAAGGGCTTGACGAGCGCACCTTGGATCACTCAAGCCGAAGACATGGCTGTAGGCCTTGCGGAACGGGTCGTGCCGGGCAACATCCTCGGGTCACCGATCTCCGCAACCCTTGGCAATCGCACGGTCAACGAGAGTCGGAGAGAACTGGTATTTTTCATCAAAGCCGAAACATGGCGGCCCGCTTTCACCGTTGCTACGGACAACGGCTTACAACAAGAAAGTGCGGGAGAAAAGAAACAGACCCCTGCTGACATCATCAGCGGCGTTTTGGAGGGCATCACCCAGCTTCCTCAGGGAATTGCCGAGGGCATCAAACGCGAAACGGGACCTACAAACGACATCTCTTCAGAACTCGGAGGACGGAAATAATGAAACGCATTTCGGTCCTCATTTCGGTTATTTGTCTATTAGTTTTGTCGAATGGCTATGCCCAATTACCCGGTTCTCCCCCACCAAAACCTCCAGAAGCACTGGCAAAAACTGCAACTCCACCTGAAGAAATCCGTCAAGTACAGATCCAGGTGTGGATCAGCGAGACTGGTGAACAAGGATTAAGGGATTTGGGGGCAAACCTCACTTACACGCGATTCGTCCGGGGTAGAGAGCAAGCAGGTTCCGTGCAACAGATAAGCACCAATGTTCAGAGTTTCCAAAAACCTGAGTTTGATGTGGTCTTGCCTGTCCCGAACCAAACGCTCTTTCCCGCACCGCTTCGACCTGATCCGTCGGGTACCTTGGCTGATGGAATTCAAGCTCAACAGGGTGTGGGACTTTCATCCACGTTAATCTTTGACGATTATGGCACCCTAGACACCATCTTCCGAGGTCTGGAGAGAAAATCCGACCTGGACTTAATCGCAAAACCCGAACTTTTGGTCATTAACGGACAAGAGGCGGAGATTCATGCGGGTTCCCGCGTGCCCTTCCAGTCTATTGCCTACATTCAAGGAAGAGCCCAATTAAAAGTTGTGTGGGAACCCATTGGAGTTTACCTAAAACTGACACCCGTTATCCTGGATGGACCTACCCCCTCCGTCCAAATGAACATAAACACCCTAGCCGTAAGCGATGTCGCGCGCATCGACAACGTGCGAGGCGTAGATTTGCCTGTTTTCTCAACCCGTTCCCAGAGCGGTACAGTGCTGGTTCCCAATGGGGAAACGCTCGTCATCGGCGGACTCACCACACGCGTTGTCCGCCGCACGGAACGCCGTGTCCCTGTGGTCGGAAACATTCCCTTGGTAGGGATCCCATTCCGTGGACGACGCTCGGACGCTATTACGAATCACCTGCTCATCTTCGTCAAACCCACTATCGTTGATTTACGCCAGAAAGAATCAGAGAATCTCAGTGCTTTAGAGTTCTGGCGGCGCGATCAATGGAAACATCAAGAAAGAATTGACGAAGAGATCAAGTTACTCCAAGAAGACCTATAACAAAGCGGCGTAGGTGCATCAAGTCACCCGCCCTGAACGGGGCCCCTATCGGATACGGTACACAAACACGACCTCAAGTCTTGGTGTACCTGTTACAAAACTCCCAAAAAGAGCGCCCACTGGGTGCATAAGTTCACAAACCTTTGGCACTGTTTCGAGGACGTAGACTAGGTTTGTACGCCCGGTTGTCAGTGCGAGGAGCAAGTCTATCCCCCTTGTAGGGGCGAGGCATGCCTCGCCCTTCCCCTCAACCACGTAGCGCAAGATGACATAGGGCATGGGCCGCGGTAATCTTCGGATACCCGAGGGGATTGCCACGTCGCCCCTTCGGGGCTCCTCGCAATGACAGCGGAAGACGGCTTTCTATCCCCTGCGCAGGGTTCAGCCCCCCTGTGCCCCCCATGCGGGGACTAACAAGAGATGACAGAAGAACAACACGGCGGGGAGCCCTCCCCCGCGTGCGGGGGGACTAGGTAGGCATAGATAGATCAAACCTACCTATGACGCTATGCGTCAGTGCCTTCCTCTCAATAACCTTCATGAAAAAAACCTCTCTTCAATTGCTCATCCAACATAACAAAAGGTGCCAAAGGTACTGGCCCTATACATTGCATTGAAATCTCTCTCCTCTCTCGCGCATGATCCTGGCGTAATGTTGAGCACAACCCAGAAAAAAAAGCGTGGGATTTCTATTATTGCCGCTATTGCCACAGGGCTGCTCACCGCCCTCAGCTTTCCGTCGTGGCACGTGTTCCCGCTTGTGTGGATTGCTCTCATCCCGTTGTTAACCATCGCTTTCCGCCAACCGTCACCCAAACAGACCTTCTTTTACTTCTTTGTTTCCGGGGCTGTCTTTTATCTGATCCTATTGCAATGGCTGCTTTGCAACGTGTATTGGGCGGGCGGCTGGGCGGTGTGGGGATATGTTGCCCTCTGTGCCCTCATGGCAGCCTATTGGGGTTGTTGCGGCGCAACATGGCATTGGCTTTGTCTCGCCAATAGCCCCAGTCTGTCCACTTTAAGTCTTGCAGTCCTCTGGACGACCATGGAGTTCTTACAAGGCAAACTGTTCACAGGTTTTGGATGGGGGGCGCTTGGCTACGTGCATGCGGGAGACATCTATGTTCTCCAATTGGCATCGATCGGAGGCACCGGCTTATTATCCTTCCTCACCGTCGTGGTTAATAACCTTTTGGCGCGCGCCCTGTGTGAATCGTCCCTCCGTCTGCCCCGCATTTTGTTCGCTCTAGGTATTGTCGCGGTAGCGCACCTTGTCGGATGGTCATTACTTGATGAAGCAGACTATCGCTCCAATCCCTTCTTGGTGGGACTTGTGCAATCCAACTTTCCCCAAGAGGTGAAATGGGACCCGGAATATGGGGTCGAAATGGTGGACAAGACGATCGAAGTCACCCGTGAAATGCTTGACACAACCGGCGTAGACCTCATCGTTTGGCCTGAAGCCCTAATCATGACTCCTCTGGAAACGCCAGGAGTAATGAAAAACCTAGCCGCGTTGACTCGAGAAGCTCAAGCGCCGTTATTTACAGGCATTTCCCGTTTCGTGCCGGAATCTAATGGCTGGGCAAACTCAAGTTGTCTAATCACGGAACAGGGCAACATTGCCGGATACTACGACAAAATCCACTTAGCGCCTTTTGGGGAGTATGTCCCTTTAGGGAAGTATTTTCCATTTATCACACAGATTGTGCCTGCAATCGGAGAAATGGTCCCCGGAGAATCTCCAGCCGTCTTTGATGTGGGAACAAGACGAATAGGCCCCCTGATCTGCTTTGAAGTGCTGTTTCCTGAAATGGCGGAACGTCTGCGTCGTAACAAAGCGGACTGTCTCGTCGTCATTACAAACCTTGCGTGGTTCGGAGTAAGCAATGCCATTCCCCAAGAGCGAGAGATTAGCCGTCTCCGGGCAGTGGAAACACGGCTCCCTCTCATCCATTGCGCCAACACGGGAGTCTCCGGCGTCTTCGACCCGTACGGAAGGTTTACGAACATAGGCGAAACTCACATTAGGACATTCGATGCGGTACCTGTGGCCGCGCCGACCCATCAGCCACTTCCGGTCAGTCCCTCACTTTTCTCCAAAATCTGCGCCATCGCTTCTGCAGTTTTCGTTATCCTCAAGCTCATCATACGCATAAAGTCAAGACCGGACCCACAAAATAATTGACCTCTCAAAAAGAGGTTGGTACCCTGATACAATTCTATTGAAACCATTCGAGTGTGGGTTACCCCATGACAGCGGACACAAGAAAACTATCACGTTTTACAGCCACGTTTGCGAGCGGAACATTCGTCAGCCGCGTTCTGGGCATGATCCGCGACATCCTCTGGGCGAAATTCATGCCTACAGGTTCCCTCGACGCGTTTCTCGTCGCTTTTCGGCTTCCCAATATGCTGCGCGATCTCGTGGGTGAAGGAGCAATGAACGCAGCATTCATCCCTGTTTTCTCTGAGACGTTGGAAAAGCGCTCGGAAAACGCGTTTCGGGAGTTGGTGCAGACAGTGATGGGAGTCATGCTGATTCTCTTGCTGCTGATCACGTTTCTCGGTGTGGTCTTCATCCCGGTGCTCCTCTCGGGCGTGGACGCTCTACGGTTTATTACGGGCTCCGCCCCAAAAACTCAGGAAAACATCGCCCTGGTTGTCTCGCTCTCTCGTTGGACGTTCCCTTATATTTTTTTCATCGGTATGACCGTCTTCGCGATGGCACCCTTAATGACGTTAGGCCGGTACGCAGTGCCGTCGTGGTCCCCCGCTTTGTTGAACGTTTCCATCATTTCTTGCCATCTGTTGGTCTATCGATTTTTCCCCCATGTGTTTCCCGACCTGGCCTATGCCTTAGTGCTCGGTGTCTGGCTGGGCGGTATCGCGCAACTCCTGATGCTCTACATCTCTCTTGGGCGAAATGCACGTGTATGGACGCCTCGGTTTCAACTTGCCAGCCCCGGTGTGCGGGAAATTTTATTTCTCATGCTGCCCGTGATAGCAGGACAAGCCGCAGGCGAAGTAAACAAACTCGTTGATACCTTGTTCGCCTATTCCCTTGAAGAGGGCACTGTTACCGCACTCTTTTATGCCAATCGATTGACCCAACTGCCTCTCTCCATGTTCGGCTTTGCCACAGCAGCCGCCGTTTTGCCTACCGTGTCTGCGGCGTGGGCTCGCGGTGATGATGATGGCATACGAAAAACTCTCGTTTTCGGATTTAGACAAATACTTTTCTTAGTGATTCCCTCCAGCCTGGGGCTCATCGTACTCGGAAAACCCATCGTCTGGCTTCTATTCGAACGTGGCAACTTCGATGCCGCCGACACCACTCGAACCGCAACCGCCTTGGCTTTCTACGCAGCAGGGCTAATCTTCTTTGCTTTGGTGAAAGTCGCGGTAACGGGATTCTACGGAAGCAAAGACACCCGCACACCCGTCATCATCGCCTCATTGAGCATGTTGTTGAACATCATTCTAAATTGCCTGCTTGTTCGCCCTTTGGGTTATCGCGGGCTCGCTCTTGCCACCACGATTTCCTATGGCGTCAATTTTTTCGCCCTGTATTTCTTACTAGTCGATAAATACAGCAGACTCTGGGATAAAGACCTCATCTCTACCGTGGTCAGGATCGCGGCTGCCACGGCTATCGCTCTCGCCGCAGGATACGCCCTGCACGTGCGCCTGTTAAGCAGTTATCCAGCGGAAATGCTCGGGTTGCTTACCCCACGCCTTGTCACCGTTGCCATACCAGTTTTGACGGCCGCAGTTCTTTATTTCTTCTCGTGCTGGCTATTACGGGTGCAGGAGGTGGCGTTCTTGTTTCGCGTACTTCTCATTGGCGAAAAGGCAAAGAAGCGCACCCGTCGAACATGAAAATCGGAATTTGACTAATCGCTCACGATGCGTGCATACACGTACATAGATCGAGGCAGTGCTCGAGTCGGCAACTCCTTTTTGGAACGGTCCTGGTCGACTTTCTTGGGGGTAACCCTCAGCATTCGTGACCGAGGCACGGGTTGGGAATGGCTGAGCAGAAAAACCACGTACGATTCTGCGCCCCATACACAAGGATTGCCGCTAACCGGCGATGAGTTCTTACTATCCTCCACCAACGCGATGTTTCGCCCATTCGACTTCGGTTATGTAGAATGGAGCGAGGAAAACAACGTTTTGGGAGCAGTGCTTTCCGCCTGTTGGACAGGGTCTCAAGTCGACGTGGAAATGCGCGCATTTGCCTTCCATGAACATCCCGGTATCGTCCGCACCTTATCTATCAAGAATAAGTCGTCGGAAACCCTGGGATTGGAACAATCATTGCTCGAGTCTTTTTCGATCCGCAAAGATATCCTCACAACCATGGAACCTTTGCCGCAGATAACCTTGCCAACTTCGTGGGAAACACCCAAATGCGGTGTGATTGCGACCAGCGGCAACAGGGGGATTCTTGTCGCCGCAGCTGGCAAAGGACACATGTTGCTAGAGAATAATACCTACGGTGCCTCTCACAATGAGATTATTGAATTGACGCCCGGAACGCTGTTCTCTTTTCCACCCACGTTTCTTTTTGCGTATCCAGCGCCGTTTAGCCTCGCGGCGAAGTCGCTTTATCTCGACCTTCTGAAAGCCTGGGGAGAAATCGAAATCCTCAGGACACGCGAACAATGACATGAAAAGAGAATCTACCTCAGATTCAGCGATCCTCGAAGCGACCATTACCGATTTGGCTCATGGTGGCTTTGGGATTGCCCGCGTAAAAGGACAGGTCTGTTTCGTCCCTTATGCCTTGCCGGGCGACCATATTTCCATAAGGTTAACGCGGAAGATGCGAGGATACACCTGGGGCACTATTGAAACAATTCTTCACCCCTCGCCTGCACGACTGTTGGCAACTCCTTGTCCCGTGTTCGGCAATTGTGGGGGGTGTTCCTGGTTACATTTCGCGTACCCTGACCAAGCCAAATGGAAGCAACACATCGTCGCAGAATGTTTTCGGCGAATCGCAGGCATCCAAATTGAGCCCGCATGGGCTGAGGACGAATCGTTGAGATTAGGATACCGGACACGGGCGGAATTTCATTGCGACGGCAGGAACTGGGGATTCTACGAGCGCCAGACCCATCGAGTCGTCCCCGTCACCGCATGTCCGTTGTGTCATCCTGTGGTGAATCAGGCCGTAAGCAAGCTCACACGAATATCAGCCCTGGACTCTGTAGAGGTTACAGCAAATCCAGACACAGGCGAAGTATTGGTGTGGTCAAATCAACCTTCTTCTGACCTGGAAACCGTATTCCCAAACTCCGATCACCCTGGCTCCAATAAGCCACGTGCTTCTTTTTCCTACGATGAAAGAATTATCGTCAACGGGGCATTTAGCCAATCCAGTCTCTTGTTAAACCGCGTATTGGTGCAGGTTGTCCAAAACCAGATCGGTTCTCCCAACAGTCTGCTTGATCTGTATTGCGGCAACGGTAATCTCTCGATCACCTATGCGTCCTCTATCCCCGTAGTCGGTTTAGACCACAATGAAGAAGCCGTTCGTGCCGCTGCCTCCCGAGGTACCGGCGACTACCGCGTCGCACCGGAGGAAAGATTTCGCGACGCTTTGCAAGAAAGGACATGGGACGTAGTCCTACTCGATCCACCCCGAAAAGGAGCCAAGACCTTGATGCCCGCTCTAGCGTCTTGTAAAACCGGCGCCATTGTGTACGTTTCGTGCGACCCTGCCACGTTGGCACGAGATGCACAAATACTACTTGCCAAGGGATGGGAAATAAGCCACGTAGCCGTTGTCGACATGTTCCCCCACACGCATCATATCGAAACGGTCGCTCGATTTGTAAAATAGACCGGGCTCTCGACTGGGACTACTCGATATGGGTTCCGTCGGGAACTACCGCATTCTTAAGCACAACCACGATACCATCAACAATGGAATACGTCTCTGTGGATTGGGGGGGCAATCCGGGCCTCCCGCGAATGATGACGTTGGAGCCGATCCGGGCGTTCTTGTCAATAATCGCCCGCTCAATTACAGTATTGCTCCCAATACCCAAAGGTATTTCACGACGCGGAGGGATCGTGTCGTAATAGTCCGCACCCATCAGGATGCTGTGGCTCACAGTAACATTCTCCCGTAGGATGCTCCGAATACCAACGATCGAATGTTCCACCCTGGCTCCTGCGATGCGCGAACCCTCACACACGATCGAGTCCGATATTGTAGCGTTCAAAATGTGCGACCCGGGTAAATAACGCGGATGCGTGTAAATAGGCCGGCTGGCATCAAAAAAGGCAAAAGGCGGATCTGGCTCGACCAATCGCATCGATACATCATAGTACGACCGTACCGTCCCTATATCTTCCCAAAAACCGGAAAATAGATGCGCATAAACATAACATGTTGCCAACGACTGTGGAATCACATGCTTCCCAAAATCGATCCAATCTTTTTGCGTTTCGAGGAGTTCTTCCAAGACATCCCTACGGAACAAATAGACGCCCATCGAAGCCAAATGCTTCTTATTGTCATCCGCAGAATAGCCCAAGTCGCGCAATAGTTCATCCGAGGTCTCTAGTTCATCCAAGATCTGGGGTTCCTGTGGCTTTTCCACAAACTGCACGATCCGTCCGTCTCGCTGAAGTTTCAAGATCCCAAATGCAGGCGCTTCCTCCCGTGATACCGGCAAGACACTCACGGTAATGTCTGCCCGCGTATCCAGATGACGCGCGAGAAAATCCCGGTAATCCATCCGATAGAGATGGTCACCCGACAAGATTAAGACATGAGACGCCTCGGCATTCCGCAGATGAATCAAATTGCGTCGTATGGCATCGGCAGTACCTTGAAACCAGTCTACAGTTTTCATGGTCTGTTCAGCCGCAAGGATCTCTACAAACCCGCGTGAAAACGTGTCAAACTTGTACGACTCCGTGATGTGCCGGTGTAGGGAATGGCTGTTGAACTGCGTCAATACAAAGATGCGGTTAATGCCCGAGTTTATGCAGTTACTTAACGGAATATCTACCAGCCTATAACGTCCCCCTAATGGTACTGCCGGTTTCGCACGTTCCCTTGTCAAAGGATACAGGCGCGTACCCCTCCCGCCACCTAATACCACAGCAACCACACGTTCGGTTCCACTCAGTTCACTGAGGGCTTGTGACCTCGGGCTCATGTTCGTCCTCCCTTACCTGGGGCAAAAATGACCCTCACGTATCCATGCGACTTCCTTGCCGCACGTTTCATTTTGAGTCTATATCAGAAGAACACAAGTTTCAACGCAGTGATTCACTCCCCAAAATATCACCTGATCCCATGCAAAGAGGCGCGGGTAGAGTTGAGAGAAATTAGGGAATTTGTAAACGATGATCAATCGTAGCAGATGCGCAGGATCTCTTCCCCCTGTTGAAGAGAATTGGGATAAATCCATAGGGCAAACTGATGGAACTTTTCTCGAAACTCACGCTTCAGACGCTTAATGACTTCCACATCACTCGGAACCCCGATTAACACCTTCTTACCTGCCTCGATTGTCTTGTGATAGTACTGCCACCAACAAGGATGTTCCGGGGGTTCATTTCCTGTGCCTGGGGTCCATTGAATCATACCGAGACGTGGCAACATCAACAAGGCGTCGTGGTGCCGAAGCGCTGCTGGTCCGTCCCAATGATAAAGCGAATACGAGATCCTTTCCGTCATTTCTTGCAAGACAGGTACCATGAATTCAACAAACATTTCGGGAGAAATCATAGCCGAGAAATCACACTGAAGTTTTACCACTCTCCCCGGAGCCCATATCCAGTAGATACTTCCACCCATTTCGTCCCGGATAACATCGTATAAGATGTCGTAATAGTGAAAATATTGGTCGGTTATGGAACACAAAGATTGATGAACCCAGTTGGGTCTTTCATAAATATCCAAGAGAAGTTTCTCGTTGCCACGCATAGCGGCAAGGGTATCCAGCCCCTCAATGAGGTCGGGAAATCCCACAAGGAATTTACCTTGTCCAAGCCGCAACATTTCATGGGCAAGACGAAGCGTGAACTGCCAGTAGAAGTTCGTGGGATTATACGCAAACCGGGCATTTTCTGGGTAGTCAATGCATGGTTTGCACCAAACCGTATCCACTCCTTCAACACCCTCACAGCCCAGATAAAGCGCAAGACAATTGGGCGCTAGGTCGGGCGCCACAAAGGGCAGCGCTTCCCCTAAAAAATGTCGATTCAGGCACGCGCGCGCCGCCAAATTGACACGATAGGCGAAGTCTTTTGTGGAATAATCGGTCAGCCATCCTTCCGGTTTTGGGAGTGCGGGAATGTCCTCCGCCGGGACTTCTCGCGGTGCTGAAATCAAGAGTACCGGCCGTCCAATGTCTTTCCCGTGCCACCATTCGCGTAATCGGCACCGCACCTCATCGGCATCTTCTCTGTAATACAAACCACCCATTTATCACCTTAAGCCGAGTGGCTTCAGCGTAAACACCAGTTGTTCGAACTTACCAGAGAGAAACACAGTCGACACGCCCACTTCTAAGCGCCTTGGGCATGTTGCTCTGCTTGAGAAATGACATAATCCTTATCCAGTTTTGGGAAAAGGACCTCGGGCATCTTCAACGGACTTCCTGCAGGTAGGGGCTGCTTCGCTTCGTTCCAGCCATCAGGTCCTCCTTCAGGAGAACCCTTTGGCAGAACCACCCCGATCATATCTGCGAGTCGCTCCGCGCCAGCAGGCACAAAAGGCGCCATGGTCGTGCACAGAGCACGTACCACTTGGCAACAGACATACAAGGTAGTCGCGGTTCGCCCCACATCATTCTTACGTGTTGCCCATGGTTTTCTGGCATCAAAGTACTGGTTGGCTTTCCTGCCGATATCCACAAAGCGTTCGAGCGCCTGCCGAATACGGAACTGTTCCAGCGCCTCCCCCACTCCATCGATCTGCCCGGACAATTCACCCAAAACGGCTTCATCCATTTCATCCATCGTCCCGGGACTTGGAACACGTCCTTCGAAGTTTTTCACCGTCATTGTCAAGCTCCGATGGATAAAATTGCCCACGACGTCGCATAGTTCGCCGTTGTACCGATTCATAAACTCGTCCCAGTCAAACGCGGCGTCCTTCGTCTCCGGCATGATAGAGCAGAGATAGTAGCGGATGGCATCTGGATGAAACCGATCCAGAATCCAACGCAGACTCACCATATTCCCCTTGGATTTAGACCCTTTTTCCGCGCGTCCGGTCTCCCGATTCAAGACGTTCAAATACTCATTGCCGATAACATTGTCCGCAAGAATAAATCCATCCTGCGCCATACAATAGGCAGGGAACAGGATTGTGTGAAAAGGCACGTTATCTTTTCCCATGAAATGAATCAGGCGGGTATCCGGTGACTTCCACCACATCTCCCAAGCATGAGGATCACCGTAACGATCAATTCCCCATTGCCGCGTGTTCGTCACATAGCCAATCGCATTGTCAAACCAGACATAAAGCCGCTTGTCACGTGCGTCCGGATCATCCAAAGGAATAGGCACACCCCAGTCGGTATCGCGCGTGATGCACCTAGGACGCAAATCGTTCACCCAACTGTAGGCGATACCCCGTACATTAGCCCGCCACTCGGGATGACTATCCAGCCACGCTCGTAGCCGGTCTGCAAAGTCTTGTAGACGGAGAAACCAGTGAACCGTTTGCTTTAGAACGGGCGTAGAACTGTCGCCGGGAATATTTGCACGCGGGGCTATCAACTCTTGCGTCGCATACTGCGCCCCACAATTCTCGCACTCATCGCCGGTTGCCTCTTCATAGCCACACTTGGGACAGGTACCCTTCACATACCGGTCCGGCAAGAATCTCTTCGATTGTTCCGAGTACCACAACTGCATGGTCTGTTTTTCAATGTGGCCCTTACGGAAGAGATTCAAGAAAAACGTCTGGGTCGTTTCGGTATGAATTGGCCAAGACGTGCGCCCATAAATATCAAACGAGATCCCAAAATCAGCAAATGCCGCCGAATTGGCCGCATGGTACCGATCGATAACTTCCCTCGGGGTAATTCCTTCCTTTAGCGCTTTCAGTGTAATCGGGACGCCGTATTCATCCGATCCACAAACGTAGAGTATCGGCGTACCGGTCAGACGCTTATATCGTACATAGACATCCGCCGGCAGATAGGCTCCACAAATTTGACCAATGTGAACATTGCCGTTTGCGTAGGGCAATGCGCTCGTAACCAGTGTGCGTTGAAACGTTTTTTCGTTACTACTCAAAACTTACTCCCTCATTTTGAAAAGGCAACCGAACACTCTTTCCAACCAGCTGCCCATAAGTACCTACAAGTTCTTTATTTTACACAACTTGCAACGCGCGCTGCACATCGATCTCGCTTTGCGACATCCAAAACGTCCGAATAAATCAAAAAAGAACAACCCACGTAGTAGCCCTCAAGAAAAAACTTGACAGGTGACGGTGCATCTTACATAACCACTCGTTTTATTGTGGTTTCGATTCCCCCTTCGTCAAAAATGGAATGACCTCTCTCGTTCTTAAAAAACAGACAGGAACTTTTTAACGATGTTCGGTGAATTAAGGCAAACGCACCCACGCACCCGGCTTAACGGCATCACCAAGTTTCTTGCCTGTCGCTGTCTCTTTGAATTCCGCTAACTCCTGACTATCCCCCGGAAGCTGAATATAATGCCCGGATTGAGCCCGCTGCCGGTATGCTTTCGCAAAAACCCGCTCCACTTGCGACAGAGAAGCGCGTCTGTCCTGATTCAAGTCAGCTATTTCTTTGTAAAGGGCTTTTCGATCCGTATTCTCCTCATGGATCGTGCGTTGCACTTCGTTTTTCTTCTGGGGGTCTTTAAGATCCTCGTGATCCATCAGCGCGACATAACCGCGATTATCTTCTCCGATATACCCTTTGGCTTTGAGATCATCAATGATGGGCCTGCGATCCCTCAGTTTTATCATCAGTTCGCGCGCTTTAGCAGAATCACTCTTCAAATCTTGCGCATAGACAGCACCAACTGGAGAAAGAAAATCCTTTGCCCTTTGAACCCAAGATACCCCTTTCTTCTCTCCGCCCTCGCCCGGAAGCGCGACAGGTACTTCGTCAGTCTTCCCCTCAATAAAATCAAGTATCTGGGCCGCTTCCCGTTCCAAACGAATGTCCAATTGAATGTGAGCGTTGATCTCATGCTTGGAAGGAATGATGATACAACCCACAATCGCGAAAATAACCAAACCGAAAGCGGTCATTACCTTCTTCATAGCGCGCAATCCTTTCCGTTTCAGTTTAATACGCATACTATACGACGACGCTTGTCAGATTTCTATTCATGTAACGTTTTCGTTTGCCAAACGGAGACTTTCAGTCTAATATGACGTCTAACTACTCACATTGGAAAGACGGTACGCAACGATGACATTACGCGACTTGTTTCGTGAACCACCTCGTGACTATTCCCTAGTCCCCTTTTGGTTCTTAAATGACAATCTTTCCGAGGAAGAACTGATACGCCAAATCAATGATTTTGAGGCACACGGCGTGTATGGTTTCATCCCCCATCCGCGCATCGGACTTCCCAAGTCAATTCCCTTCGTTTCGAGGGAATGGTTCCGTATCTTACAGGTTTGTGTAGAACAAGCTGCCAGAAAGGGTATGTTTGTCATACTCTACGACGAAGGCATGTACCCGTCTGGGTCCTGTGCTGGACAGGTAGTAGCTGCAAACCGAGGGTTCGCAGCGCGTTGTATCCAGCGACGAAAACCCGACAACATCGAAGATGACGAAGAAATCATCTTTCAAGACAAGGAATGGCTATACGTGCACACCAGATCGCGTGGTACCATCCGTGGACTACATTGGGACTCAGATGACGGGAAGGAATCTGCACCTCCCGCTGCCGATTTACTCAATCCAGATGCAACCGCAACGTTTCGTCGTCTTAGCCTCGACCGCCACTACGAAGAATTAAAACCCTATTTCGGCAATGTCATTCGAGGAATCTTTACCGACGAACCATCTCTTTTAGGGAGGAACGCGCTTCCCGAAGTCCGCCCGTGGACGTGGGGGTTTGATCGTTATCTAAAAGAACAACTAGGATACGATTTTATACAAAACATCCCCGCTTTATTTGACAACTCACACCCATACCACTCCAGAGTCGAACATGATTTCCTCCGAGCGGTAAACCGGCGTTTGGCTGAAACCTATTATGCGCCCTATAGCCAATGGTGTGAAAAACATGGTGTTGCCCTCACGGGACATCCCGCCGGACCTTGCGACATCGGTTTTCTTAAATACTTCCACATTCCAGGACAAGACGTCGTCTGGCGGTATATCGAACCTTTCAAGGACAACGCGTTGACTGGCCACCAGTCGACGATGGCGAAATGCAGTTCATCCGCACAACGCCATTATGGCCGCGCGCGAAACCTGAACGAATGTTTTGGCGCCTACGGATGGGAACTCACATACGACGAAATGCTCTGGATTACCAATTGGCTGCTCATCCGTGGGGTCAATATGCTTGTGCCCCACGCCTTTTACTACTCCTTACGAGGCGAGCGTAGAAATGAACGTCCGCCGGACGTAGGACCTAATAGTCCTTGGTGGAAAAACTACAAACGGTATGCCGACTATTGCCGACGTCTGTGCTGGCTTCTGAGCGAAGGTAGACACGTCTGCGATGTTGCCGTTTTGGCCGACACAGACTCGTTGCCTTGGCGTGCCGCACGTGCTTTATTTGAATCTCAACGAGATTTCAACTATCTCGACCGCGAAACCCTTTTACGAGAATGCCGTGTGTCCGCGGAAAACATCCAAATACGAGATATGATGTACAAGGTCCTCCTGGTCGACGGCGCCACGGGATGGGATGAAGAAGTTGCAAATAAAGTCCAGGACATGAGTCGTTCAGGAAGAGTAATCGCTTTTCCTGATCCCATCGAAGGGATTTCCCATGCAAAAGATTGCGAGAGCCTGTCCGTCCTACTTAACTCCCTCGTTCCCCCCGATGTTTCCATCGTGCCTCGAAATCCAAACCTGCGCTATATCCACCTTCGGCACCAAGAAACGGACTTCTATGTTTTCGCGAACGAAGGCAAGGAGTCTATTCAAGCAGAGTTATTTGTAGCTTCAGATCTCACCAACCGGGAATGGTGGGACCCTGAAACCGGTCTTGTCGTATCAAAGGCAACCGACCAAATTATCCTCGCACCCTTTCAAATTCTGGTATTGAATGCATCAATCCACAAACATTCAACACTGTGAGCCCATACCCCCCTTTGGCATTGCGAGGAGGGAGTCTTCGAAGCGACGAAGCAATCCCCACAACCGCGCAGCGCAAAAGGCCCAGGTGCAAGACTGAGTTCGGGACATCTCCAAATTTGCAAGGGGATTGCCACGTCGTGCCTGACGGCATTCCTCGCAATGACAGCGGTGGGGCAATAGCGCAGTAGGACGTGATAGAAAAAAGCGGTCCCAAATGCTCAAGGGGTTTGTAAAGAGCTCAGTCATAGTTCCGGGTGCCACGTGTCGATGTTTTTCCCTTTAGCACCTTCCTGGAAATTCCAATCGCCATATCCTCATTCCACGTTACAAAAAGTGACAAAGGTACTAGACTTATACATTGAATTGCTGCAGTGTCTGGGGAGCCATCCTGTTTTTCAGAACAATAAACCGGATATAACCGTCATCTTTCTTCGCCTGGGACGCGTAACATGTTTGAACCATTTCGGTAGAATAAGCGAGGACAAGAAAAAAGTTGACAATTTAAGCTTCCCGTGATATATTTGCCAAGTGTTGCCTTGCGGGTCAGTGACACTGACGCCTCAATATGCAACAAAAGGAGATTGGTGTACCGTGAATCATATCAAGAGGTTGACAATACAAAAAGCGCAAATCGCGCCAAACACTAGTAGCGGCAGCAATGTAGACCTGCCCTTCATCATTTCAAGTCTTCAACTGGTGTTAACGGTGCTTCAGGCAGTTCAAACCAAAAAAGCCGCTGCCTCATGAGAGGCTTGTTGCTTTTTTGTAACGTTTGAAATAGAGAGTTGTAAAGTAGGGCAAAGAAGGGGATAATTGAGCGGGTTTGCGAAAGGGCAACACGCTCATGGGTTTAAAGGCAAAGAGTTAAGCGAAAAAAGGAGAAACACACATGAAACACATCAGCCGCATCACTGTAGCAAAAGCTCAAGAGGAACAGACTGACCTGTTTGCCAAGGTCACGGGCTGCATCGAGGATTTTGTCAGCGCCATCACCGGTGCTTACGATTCCGTGCTGGCCGCTGTTGACGCTCTGCTTGCATGCTTCATCCCCCCCGCAGCCAGCTAATAATTGAACAGCATTAGCAACATTTGTGGAGAGATAGGGTGAAACACATCCGCAAGATATCGCAGCGAAAAGCCGACGCGTGGAGTGATTTCTTAAATGATCTTCAGTCTGCGTGGTCGAGATTCGTTTTCGCCAAGAAGAACGAAGTCGTTTAGAACTTCCTGCGGAAAAGACAATGCCGGAGCCTTCGAGAGAGAAGGCTCCGGTATTTTTTGTTTTCATGGGTTCAACAAATGTTCCAGATAAGAACGAATAAGCCTTTAAATGGTGGCGGCAAAATGGAGGAAATAGTATGAAACACATCAAATCGTGCACTTTACCAAGACCGGGATAGGAGACAGGAAAATCATACTCGGACGATAAAGGTTTAAAATAGAAAATATGCGGCTAGGCCTTTCGGTAATTATTCCGACAAGACTTACGAAAAACGCGAGGGTGTGTGAGTGTGATTTTTCTTTCAGTAGAGGGGTAGTGCGGGGGTTGCTTACACCAAAACCGCAATCTGAGCGCCATTCAGACGCATCCTAAACTTAAGTTTTTTCTTCATATGCGCAAATACCATCAAATTCAATACCCCTTATTAGGATTTCCGACCGCGAGTCATGTAAAATGGCCAGTATCAACCTGTTTAGAATGGAAGAGAGTAACTCATGATTGTAGGTGAACATGCCGTTGTGCGCATCGCCGATCCGGATGATGCCGTATTCCTTGCTCGCTTGTTTGACCCCGACATGCCACGGGCGTTTTCCTTGAATATAAGAAGAGAACTGCAATATTTGACAATTGACGACTTGCGCGAAGCGCTCAGCCACAAAGATTTCCGCGCAGGACTGTTTTATACCATTGAGGACCTCACGGGACTCATTCGGGGTTTTTTTTCCATTAAAACACCCCTGCCTGAGGTCAACTATTCAGAATTCCTTTTCGGGCTTGCCTCGAGCGAAGACTATGACTCCCCGCTGGCAAAAAATGCCATGGAAATCCTCGAACGACTTGCGTTTGTGCAAAAACGCCTTAACAAGCTCGTTGCCCAATGCTTGGAGAACGAAACAGATTTCCGAAGCCTCCTCGAAGCACGAGGATTTACGTCTGACGGTATACAACGCGACGTCTTGTTCACCGGCGGACGATACCTAAACCTCGAAACATTTACCCTTTTTCGATCGGATTATCTTGCACGAGAACCTATCTACGACGAGTCTCCAGACATGGCGACTCCGAGAAGATCTCCCTAAAGAACCGAAGGCTTCAAGTCAATTCGCTGAGTAATGCTAGAACAAAAAACGAGACCAAAAATTTGCGGAAAGGTACCCAGCATGGCATTCAAAAAAAGCGTGTTTCTTCGAAGAGCAGACCGAGAAGACCTGGATACGATCGTCGAATGGATGGAAGATACGGATTTTCATCATTTTCTCTATGGCGACCCCGCACGGTCCCCAAAACAAGTCCGAGAACAAATCGTGGGGATGCTCGGACGTACCATGAGCCAGACCATGCCGAACGCCGTTTACTTGCTCATCGACAGCGAAGACGGCCCGATGGGGATTCTTTCCTTGCAAAATATTAGCTGGCGAAATCGCTCTTGTAGTCTAGACCTCTACATCCGCAAAGAGTTTCGCAGCAAGGCTGTGGCTGCCCTGGCTTTCTTCCGCGCTATGGAATATGCCTTTGATGAACTGAATCTTCACCGCGTCGCCGCCTACATCTACTCATTTAACTCGCCTTCCTGGCGCCTCATGGAGTTCAGTGGTGCCAAACGGGAACTCGTGCTAAAAGACCACGTAGCGCGCGACGGTAAACTCTATGACCTGTATGCGTATGGCATGCTCCGCGATGAGTTCGAGCAACTTCGCGCCAAATACGCGGAAAAATACCCCGAAGCCACACTTGCCGCCATGTTACAAGCCATGAATGAGAAAGAACAAAAGGCGGAGTCCCAAACGTGACCGCTTTGGCTTTCGTGAAGTTCCTATGTTTGCTGGCAGCCGGGGTGCATGCCGCACATTCCATATATCGGAACTTGGTTTCACATGACGGTAGCCCGACCCGTTTATCCGCTCAAGAACGAAAACCGGAACCCCCCGCGAAGTATACACCGAAAACCTATAAAGGAAGACTGCCGGAACATCTCTTTGTGAGACACCCCGCTCTCTCTGCAAGAACCGGCATGCGTCCGTCCGCCGTATTGCGTTCTGTTCGTCGTATGCTTCCTTCCAAACAGCCGTTACCGTGGCAAGGTTCTCCCCGCGTCATTCCGACCCGCTTGTGCAAAGCGCACGCTGCACCCGTTCCTAGCCACAAAAACGAAGGGTTTTGGGATTTTTGGCGTAGCGCATGGACACACTTTACCGACATTAGCGCCCTGTGTGATTACGCATTGGAAAGTCCTCTTGTACTCGGGCACTTTTTACTTGTTGCGTTCGTAGAAGAAATGATCTGGCGCGTTGCTTCACAATCCATCTTGATTGAATTCCTCCAGCAAGTCTCGTCGGCTTTGTGGGCATCGCCCCCTCAATGGTTTGCCACAACCCTTGGAATTGTGATTATCGCCTTCCTCTTCTCCGTTTCCCACAAACATTTCTTCGAAAATACCTGGTTGGTTTCTGCCGAGTTCTTCGGTTTTGCAATCCTGCTCGGCTTGCTTTACTATTGGACGTCGAGCTTCGTACTGGTTGTCGTGATTCACGCATTACGTGACATCGAGATAACCTTTCTCGAATACCAGATTCGTTCGGAAGAAATCGGCGACAGAGAAACCGCAGCACGTGAGGTCGAGCAATCGCTCCTCCGCGATACCCGAATGCGGCGTCGCCCAAGTGTGCGGGAACTCCTTTTTCAGGTTCCGGCTTTTTATTTATCTTGTTTTCTTGGTTATTGGGAATACGGGGCGTTTACGCGCGAACTGATATCTCCTCTGCATATCGCCTTAGGCATAGCGGCGGGACATCTGATTTTTGGCGCGTCCCTATTAATCACCTTGCATAGTGCGGAGACAGCATGAACACGGAATACGCTGTAGAATTAGAGCATATCAATAAGGTCTATCACACCCGACACTTCTTCTACCGAGACGAAGAGACAGGTCGCCGACGATGGTATACCAAAAAGACGGTGCATGCCGCTGTCGACGTCAACTTCGGGATCCGTCCCGGGGAGATTTTCGGGCTATTGGGTCCTAATGGCGCCGGCAAAACCAGTTGCGTCAAAATGATATCTGGATTAGTTCGTCCCACGTCCGGCAACGTTTACGTAGAAGGACTTCACGTCGAGAAAAAGCGTCTACAAGTTTTGCGACGAATCGGTGTTGTGTTGGAAGGTACCCGCACCGTCATTTGGCCACTGACGCCCTTAGAAAATCTGAACTATTTCGGCAACTTGCGCGGCATTCGGGGCAAGGTACTCAAAGAGCGCGCGCGCCAACTCCTCGACTTCATCGGACTGAAAGACAAAATGAACGTCCAGGTGCGCCGCCTTTCCCGCGGACAACGCCAGAAACTCGCCATTTGCATCGCTTTGATAGCCGACCCTTCCGTCATCCTTCTGGACGAACCCACCACGGGATTGGATGTGCAAAGCAGTCATGCCATACGCGAAAAAATACGCGAAATGACCCGCGCGTTCAACAAAAGCATGTTAGTCACTACACACGATATGTTTGTGGCACAAGATCTATGCGATCGTATCGGCATTATCGACAAAGGAAAACTGATCGCATGTAAAACTACCCCGGAACTCCTCGACGTCTTTTCCGACAAGACCTTCGAGTTCCGTCTCGATAGAATCCCCGAACCCTCAAAATTCTTGTCTATTCAAGGCGTTCAGTCGGTCGCTCTCGATGAAAACGGGGAGGGTCCCGTGCTTGTCGTCTCTGTCGAACAAGAGGAGACGATTCGTTCCGCCGCTTTATACGAGATTATCTCCCTGCTCCGCGATGATGGATATCTCTTGAAATCTGTCTCCATGCGGCAACAAACGCTGGAAAACGTCTTCCTTCGTCTCACGGAAAGCACAACACCGAGTGTGAAACCTATAGTTTCTGCTGAAAATCAACTAGAAAGGCGCGTGTAAAACGCGATAAATAAGACGCATGTGGCACATAAATGGCTTCTTCCTAGTACTCAAAGCGGAGATCGTCCGCGCATTCATCATCATGCGACGATACTGGTTCGCATCCATTATCAGCATCATCATGGGATATGCCACCTTGATTACCATCGTCTATGGGCTTATGCATACCCCCAGTTCCGTGAAGGAAATGGCTGAAAAGGCAATCAACGGCATCCTCGGCTTCCTCATAGGGGTGTTTGCCTTTGGTATTGTCGGCCTATTCTCGCAAGGCTTGCAAGGGATGGCACGCACCGGCGAATTGGAACAGGTGTGCCTCAGTCCGTTCGGTTTGGTCACCAACTTTTTGGCACGGTCCTTTGTCGCTGCGTTGGGCAACATCGTCAGCAGTGCCATCATGCTCATCCTGGTAGCCAAAACCGTGGCAGAAAATCTACACGTGGCACCTGTCGAAACGCTTGTACTGCTCTCTTTAACCTACATCAATCTGATCGGTTTCGGCTTCATGGTCGGTGGCTTGGTATTAGTATTCAAACAAACGGGTCAGATGGCGGTCATCGTTCGATTTGCGATGATTGGACTGGCCATCTTTGCCACCGAAAAAATCTCCCAATGGCCTATGTTCGCCCGCTGGGTGGCTCATGCCCTCCCCGTCACAGACGCCGCCATTTGCTTAAAATACACCATTATCCAGGGACAACAGGTCATCAAATACAACGAGCTGGGCGAGCCGATCGTGCGCGCCTTAGAACCTGTCTTGGATTCTGCAGGTAAACCCATTTTGGACGCCCTAGGGAATCCGGTTATGAATCGCATTTATGAGACCACCTTCTCGTCTGTTTTCACTCATGAGTCGTTTTTCTTTCTCATCTTGAGTTGTATCATTTGGACAGCCATTGGTATCGCGTCCTTCCGCTTTATGGAGAATTGGAGTCGCGATAAAGGTACGTTGGGGGCATACTGATGCCAAAAGAACTGATTCACCGTTTCCAACTAGGCGGCAAGAGATTCGCCATCGACCCGGAAACCTGTTTCTGTTTCGAGTGCGACGATGTTTCGTGGGATGTGTTGGAGTTTTATCCTACTGCCTCGGTTACACGCATCCTTTATGAACTGCAAGGCCGCCATGACCCGAAAGAAATCAAAGAAGTCATTAGCGAACTGGAGTGGCTACGCGCCACCAAATCGATACTTCCTCATGTCCCTGCAGACAAGTTCGTCAAACAGTTTGAATTGGAGCGCGGCGTAAAGTTCATGAGTCTCCGGATCCCCCGAGAAGCAGACGAGCCCGCAAAGATAAACAGGCGGTGGTTCAATAAGACACGTCCGAATGTTCTTTCATCTTCGGCGCGCAACTTGTGCCTGGCAGCACTGGAACTCTTGGTAGGGCGGTCCCTCGAGCAAAAAGAACTCCACTTCACGTTCTTGGAAGAAAAAGGTGTGACCTCGCCAGACCTCCTCGCCGAAATGGGCATGCACGCTCTAAAACTCGCTTCGTTGACCGGCAAGAAAATCGTGCCTAAAGTCTTGTTGGAAAACATCTCCCTCCGCGACCTGCCGGAGTCCGTTTGTTCCCATCATCTAAGCATAATGTTGGAGTTCTCTTCGGAAGCCGACATAGCAGACATTTTGAATCCACTTTGTGGCGACCGGACATTCTCTACGAGCCAGGTTTTGAGTGCCATGAAGGCTACCGGTGTGCAAGGCAAAATAGTTGTGCGCCCCAACCATCCCTCGTATGAGACCGTCGTATCCGAACTCTATCGGGCAGGCTTCCAATCTATCGAGCTCGATCTAGACAGCGCATTTGCAACTCATCCGGAGATAGAACCGGAATCTATGCTACAAGGCCTGCGCGCTTCGGCGCTGTTTTACGCGGAAAGTCTTCAATCCGACAAGTATTTCCGATTAGAACCCATTGCTGGATTGTTTTACCGTATCCACGAAGGCAAACCTGCGCCCCGCACAGACCCCGCGGGTTTACACGAGCTCGCCGCTGATGACGCCGGAAACCTATATCCCTCTCGTCGTTTCGTCGGTAATTCCAATTTCATAGTCGGCTCGTTGCAAAAAGGCACTATAGATGAGACACGTCTCCTGCCGTTTAACGACGTCGGCTCGTTAACTACCGGTGTTTGTCGGCGTTGCTGGGCACGCAATCTATGTGGCGGAGGCTGCGCGGCAGTGCACGCCGCCTTCACGGGCTCATTTCACACCCCCTATGAACCCTGGTGCAACATGCAACGCGAGTGGATGGCATCTGCTATAAGTACGTTCAACATTCTGAATGCGGCGGGTGTCAATTTCTCCCGAATCTATGCCCCGTCGGCCAGCGGCAAAAAAACACTCTCGCTTTTTACCATGGTCCGCGCCGCGATGCAACTCACCGTAGCGATGCGCCCCATCGAGGAGGCAGACGCCCCCCTGCTCGCAAAATGGGAAAACTGGTGTGATGCTTCCTATTTCGTGTGCCATCCAGGAGGGTTATTGCTTGCCACGGTCTACGAACGAGAAATGGACGCGCTTCACCCTCAGACGTTAGAACAAGAGATGGTCCTTACCCGCCGAAATGGTGACCCCATCGGGCTACTACGCATTTCCCCCGACAAATTCCCCGGCGTCGCCCATGTTGCGGTGTTTCTTCACAACCCGGCGGAGTATGCATCTCCCGACATCCGCAAAGGGTGCCGACTTCTGCTCCGGGAAGCTGGCAAACAGCAAGCGCTTCGAAAGATTCTCGTTTATGCCGGCGACCATGAGCCTCATCTACACGAGTTCTTGCGTGCGCTGGATTTGGAGCCCTTGGGCACCTTGCGCGAAGCGCTGTTTCTCCACGGCAAGTATCACGACGTAACGGTGTTTGCTCTTTCTACGACGTAAGTTCCTCAGGGTCGCCAAGCGCATTGACCTCCCCGCCATCACCGACAAGACTCCCATCCGGACCAATCCCGTATTTTTCCATCTTATATCGAATTTGGTCACGGGTGAGCCCGACGAGCTTCGCCGCTTGCGTTTGAACGCCGCCGGTACGTTCCAACGCTTGACGTATCAAATCCCGTTCGATTTGCCACAAAACACAGCCTTGCACCGGCAAACGCACATTGTAATCCGAACCGCGTCCCCGTGGTGAAATGACATGCCTACCCAACAAAATGTCATCCGGCAGAATCACATTACCGGTTCCTAACAACATAGCCCGTTCGATCACATTGCGGAGCTCTCGTACGTTACCGGGCCAACCGTAATTACAAAGTTTCTTAAGCGCATCAGGCGAAAACTTCTTCGGTTGCCGGTGAAATTCACGGTTAAACTCTTGTAAAAAATGCTCCGCCAAGACCGGAACATCTTCCATACGCTCGCGCAAAGGGGGAATGACGATTGGCAAAATGCTCAACCGATAATACAGGTCCTCCCGGAACGATTTCTGCTCAATGGCGTGCTCCAAATCACGATTTGTTGCGGCAATAATCCGCACGTCCACGGTTATATCTGTCGTTCCTCCGATACGCTTAAATGCTTTATCTTCCAACACCCGAAGTAACTTCGCTTGCAACGCCGGCGACATATCACCTATCTCATCCAGAAACACGGTACCGCCGTTCGCTATCTCAAAGAGTCCTTTCTTTTGCTCCCGTGCATCCGTAAATGCGCCCTTTTCATAACCAAAAAGTTCGGAATCTAAAAGAGTTTCCGGTAAAGCCGTACAGGTCACGTTCATAAAGGGCATGTCCACCCGATCGGATTCATAGTGAATCGCCCGTGCCACCATGTCTTTCCCAACACCACTCTCTCCAAGAAGCAACACCGTCGTGCTTTCACTCGCCGCCACCCGTCGTACCATATCCCGTATTCGCGCCATCGCATCACTTACACCGACAAGATTTGTCAGCCCGAAACGTCTCTTCTGAGCCTGCACCTCGGTACGTAAACGTCGCTCAAGTCCTGTTGCGCTCAAGACCCGTCTCACCGTGAACGCGAGCATATCCATATCAAAAGGTTTTGAAATGTAGTCACGCGCCCCTTCTTTCATGGCTTCCACCGCATTGTTAATGGACGAGTAAGCTGTAATCACGATTACCGGCATATCTGGGTACATATCACGAAACTGGTGGAGCAGTTCCATCCCGCTGATATCCGGCAGTCGCATATCCAACAATACAAGATCGTAAGAGCTTTTCTTCAGCGAAAAGATAGCCGTCTTGCCGTCTTCGGCTTCGTCAACCACATAGCCTTCGCGCGTTAGTCGCTCCTGAATAGACCAACGAATCAACTTCTCATCATCAATTATCAAAATACGGTTCACGGGTTATCTTCTCCTCGCGGGATTTCCACCACGGCAATAGCGCCTCCGCCGGATGCATTCGCCAAACGTATCGTTCCACCGTGCGCTTCCACAATTTGACGACAAATCGCCAGGCCAAGCCCAGTGCCTTTTGTTTTAGACGTATAAAAAGGCTCAAAGACCTTTTCAGCCGCACCTTCAGCTAACCCGGGGCCAGTGTCAATAACCATCACCGTAAGGTGGGAACTCGTACCGTCAATTACCGTGTGGATCGTCCCCTTTCCATTCATGGCGTGACCCGCATTCTCAAAAAGATTTACAAACACCTGACGCAAAAGCTGGGCATCCACCCAAGCCATCGTGTTCACACCATCAGTCCGGGAGTTGACAAATATCACGTTCTGCATCTCAGACCGGTCTTCCATATCCGCTTGGGCAAGTTCAATGACGCTGGCGAGATCACAAACCTTCTTTTCCGGTTTCCATGGTCTGGCAAACATCAATAAACGCCGAACCGTGTTTTCCATCCTGGCTACTTGACTCAGCGCTTCTTTCAGCATGACTCCCCGTTTGGGATCATTCCCAACTTCGAGTTGCAACAACTGAAGAAACCCATTAATGCCTGTGAGAGGGTTCCGAAGTTCATGGGTAATTGCCGCACTCATCTCGCCGATAGCCGCAAGACGCTCAGACCGTGTCGCCCGCTCTTGCATCGCCTTAAAATCTGTTGTGTCCCGAATGACAATCGTACAATACTTTTTGCTCCCAAATGAGAATACCCCAATATTTACGTCCATCGGGAAAACAGTCCCGTCCAAACGCCTCCCTTGCAACTCCACAGAATGCGGCATACTACCCATGGATACCGTCTGCAACGACAGATGGACATCGTCCCACTTCTTTGTGCTTTCTTCGTCGGCAAGAAATGTTCGGAATTCCAAGCCCGAAAGACCACCCCGCTGCGCCGCCAAGATAGACTCTCCTGCAAGATTGGACTGAAGGATCGTGCCAGTTTCGTCAAGCACCATGATCCCATCAGGAGCTGTTTCGATTATGGTTTGAAGTCGAGCCTCATTTTCTTGGAGGGCATTTTCGGCTCGTCGTCGCAATTCAAAATCGTGTTCCAGCCTTTGCAACATATCATCAAAAGCCTTTGCCAATTGCCCAATTTCGTCCTTCCGGTTTGCGAGCACAGGCGGGGTACCCCGTTCTCCCAGTTTTACCTCCCGCGTATAACCTGTTAAGGCAAGTATCGGTTTGACCACCACACGTTGCAAGGAAATCATCAGCACCAAGAGTGTCGCCAACCCGGCACCAACCGTCAGTACATAGGCAACACGAGCTGACTTACGTCCTTCCAACCAAACATAACGCGGGAAATTCAGCCGTAGTACCATCAAGGGATTACCGGCAAGGTCATCCAGAACGGTAGCGAGCAGCAAATGGCCGGCGCTCTCTCGTTCCACATGTCCCGATGCCAATTTTTCGATATCTGCCCCTTCGGGCAAAGGCTCGCATACAAAATCTAAATCCACCTGTTCGCGCAACAAATCCTGAACTTCTTGCGTATACAAGCGCCCCATCACGAACGTGCCCCTAACCGGCCCCGATCCGTCGCTGCGGAGAATCGGACAAATAGCAACCAACATAGGACCAACCGTCGTTTGAATCAGGCCGGCACGGGCCGCCTCAGGTCCCCCACTGGCGGCATGGGTGAGCACATAATCAAAAATCTGAGAAGGAATTGACACGCCGATTTCTTCGGGCTCTCTACGATCTAATTTGTATCCATTTTCCCAGACAGGATTCCCCTTCGTATCCCGAATGGAGATGAAATTTAGACGATTTTGAACATAAACCTCCCAGTATAAATTGCTTGCAATATAACGGGGATCTATTGTTTCAACAAACTCATACGTGTCGTTCCACAGAGACCAGTCATTCGTAAACATCTTAAGATGTTCGCATTCGCGTTCAATCGCCTTTACGCAACGGCTCAAATCACGAAAGGCTAGGTCTCGCTCCAATTCTTCAAACTTTTTGAGAACCGCAACCCGTTGGACCGTATACTCGGCAAAAATATAAAGAAGAACAACGATTATAAGAAAGAGCACAATCCGCCCTTTTAGAGAATGAAACATGTCACCCCCGACGAAATTCGTGTTTTCTGCCTATTTCGATAAACTTCCAAAAACAGAAATCGTATTAGCTGCATAGCCGCACAGTAAAGACCTGTTAGAAGATGATAAATCCTGCACCCCCATTGAGAGAAATGTCAACCCTCTTGGCAATATACCTAGAGACTGCAACATCCCGCCCGGCGTCACCCGCACCAGCGTTCCATCGCCACTTATCACAAAATAAGCGTTTGACTCTGAAGGATCGGCAACCCCTTGTTCCGGACTAATCCCTAAAGTGTTCTCATGAAAAATAAAATCGCCGTTACAAAGATATGCCGTTTTATCCGTAAGAAGAACTACAAACTCTTTTCCCTCCCCTCCACAAACACGAAAGATTTGTTTCACACGCCCGTCTACGGTGGTTCGAGTCTTCGTAATACCGTAAAGGGCATCTCGGATCTCCACTTCGCCGTTCGCACCACCAAGAACTATTTCCGCCACTCCGTCCCCGTCCACATCAAGCGTCAAAGGGGCACAAGAAGGCTCAAAGGAAAGCTTTATGCGAAAAAGCTCGTTGCCCGTATTGGAAAGACACCGTAATTCCGGAGGCGTTGAGGCACATAACAACGCCACAAAGTCGCGATTTCGACTCGAAATAGGAAAAACCAGGGCGCCAACGAGCGGAGCCAATGCTTCGTAGCGCCACCACACCTTTCCATTCGACAGCAAACTTACCAACACGCCCTGCGAATCTCCAACCAAAATTTCGTCTCCCGGAAACCAATGAAGATTCGCTCGCAACGGAGTACCAACTAGCCCCGTCTGCAAAGGACGACTCCTCCAAAGTTCTTTGCCCTCAGGGTCACAAGCAATCACCCTCCCCCGCTCATCTCCACTTACGATTTGGTAAGCGCCATAGGGGCCGTGCACAACCGCCGGGCACATTGAAAATCGATTTCGAAACCACTTCCGCCACAAGACGTTTCCTTCCTCCGTCAACATCGTCATTTCACCTGCGCGGGTTGTAACAACAAGTTGCATATTGCCGGAAGCGTCTGAAAGGATCGCAGGCGCCCCCGTTACCTCCCCCTCAAAAAACGCTTTCCACAGAACCCGAACGGGCAATGCAACACGGAGCTCACGAGATACGGGCTTCATATCGGTACTGAAAAGATTGACGGAAAGTTTCATTTGCGGCGCGTCCCGCTCCAGCCCACTAAGAACACCCTGGACTTCCACACGCTCCCCCGGTGAAGCTTGGACAGGCACGATGCCAGGACTTACGGTGCCGCGACAGCGCAATCCCACACCCATCATACCGGACACCGAAAAGCCCGTACGATTGACAAACCCATAAGAAATAGGGAAAACCGAGTCCGTACCTGCTGGTTGCAACTCGAACCAAAGACAAGCAGGCGTTACCCAATCCTTTAGAGGCAATGGAAACACAAAAAACGGATGACTATTTTGGAAAAATGCCGGATTATCGGATGGTCGAAAGATTTCATCGGTGGCAAGGTCGACGACTTTTTTCGCCGAAGCGAACTCAGAAAAATCGAAATGCGAACCGTCCACAATGACACCAGCGCCATCTCTGCCCCGCAAAGCATAATAGCGTAACCCCGTCTTGCCAGAAGTGGAATAGCCAACTCGCTCGTAGCCTTCAAAATAAGCATACGACCGTTTAATTGTCTCAACCCACTCCGAATCATAGGGCACTATAGGCGTGATTACCACGTATCGGTCGGCGCATAAAAGGGCATGTAACACCGAGGCGGTGTGGGAACCGGTACCGTTCCACATCACAGACCTGGAACAAAGCGCCTCAGAATCTCCCCCGATCAAGGCTGACAGTCGCTCAAACAAGGAGGCAGATTCGGCGTCTAGTTCCTTTTCCGAGGCAGCGCGAAAACCCAAGTGTACATGGGCGACGTCTCGTTGTCCATCTCTCTCTACCAAACCCGCTAACCACAAAAACCATAGCGGAGGGGCGCTACCGTTTTCGGGGATCGGAACCAACACGTCCGCCTCCGGAAATGCCGAAAATAAAGCGCGACGCAAACGACGCCCAGCTTGACGTGCCCTGTCTGCAAGACACGGAGGCGGACACACGTCCCAATCATAACCTTCCCAGCGGTAATCATAACCAGGCACCGTGGGATCATTTTGTAACATAAGACCTGTAGCCCCTGCTGCTTGGCATGCGGACGCCCACGAACCAACCTCTCGCAAAAATTTCTCCAACGAATCTGTGCTGGAAACGCCTTCTACGGAAGGAAAAGTCAGCTTGAAAAAAAGATGCGACATCCCCGCCTCTTTTACCCGCCTCATCAAGTCCCCGACTTGCTCCTGTGGTGCCGCTAAATCGTCCCCCGAAGGACTGAGCGAGGATACATCTATGATGAGTCCGGAAATTCGCGCACGTCCCCAAAGCGACAATAGACCACTGTTATCCAAAACATCCGCTTCTGCTACGACGAGCGCTTTCGGAAATGCCGGCTCGGGCACAGGTCTATCCGCGACGACAACAAAAGAATGAAGTCCCGCCACCAGAAAGCAAAAAAAGACCTTTTTGTACTGCCGCTTCATATAACACAACTTATCATGTTAACACTTCAAGGACAATAGTGTGTTTTCGTCCATCAGCTTTGGCACTTTTTATTGTGGTGGTTGAGGAATTAAAAAAAGGATTCTACAGGAAGGGCCTTGATGAAAAGGCACCGACCCACGACGTCCTGAAGTACCTTTAAGTCATTTACGAATTCCTTGAGTATATAGAGTTTTTCCGTGCTAAGTCCTATTGCGCTATTTCCCCAGCACTGTCATTGCGAGGAGCCCCTCAGGCACGACGTGGCAATCCCCTCGGGAGTTCGGGGGAGACCCTGCCCGAAGTCTTCTTGCGCTGCGCGGTTCAGGGGATTGGTTCGTTGCGTCGAAGACCTGCTCCTCGCAATGGAAACCGTAAGGGGCGAGGCATGCATCGCCCCTACGAAGAAGGTGACGCATTTGCGTAGAAGGTGGTTCTGAGCGGGGACGGGGAAGGCGAATCCGGGACTCATCCTACAGAGGGTGAAGGGGACGTGTCATATCAAATCCTCTTGCACCACATCTCCATGGCTGCAGGCATTCACCCATCTCAGCTCTAAGAAGCGGGTTGGCCCGAGCCTGGTGGATTTGATATAGGTACTACGTTCAATGCTTGGAAACCTTTCGGTGTCTCCACGAGCTCAAACTGCACCTGTGCCCCCTCTTTTAAGGTCCTATAGCCCTCCATTTTGATCGCCGAATGATGCACAAAGATATCCGCCAAGCCGTCACATACGATAAATCCATATCCTTTTTGATTATTAAACCACTTAACGCGTCCCGAACGCGCCGTGCTTTTCAAAGAAACATCTTCTTTTCTACTAGCCACTGCACGTCTCCTCTTCGGAATCCATTCTCTCTACTACCACTTGTGCTATTTTTTTAAGTTCTGCAGCTTGTGTCCGAAGAAACATTATTTCTTTACAAAACATTCCGAAGTGAGGTCAGAGAAGATGCCCCCATCTAAGAGGTAGGAGGACTGTTGTGGCGCAAAAACTGAAACGTGCAAGGGAGTGAGCCGTCGTGTTTCCCCGAGACTAATGTCCGAGCCGAACTTGATTCGCATCCACGCGAAGTCGTCCGGTTTTCATCATCCAACGAAGACTATCCGCCAAGCCTTCCCGTACGCCGATTTGAGGAACATAACCAAGGTCACGGCGTGCCTTCGAGCTATCAATACACATGTGCTCCACGACAAAACGGATGCCTGCCTCATTTACCCGACCCGTTGATACGGCTTCTTCGATTGACACATAGCGTACACACGAATTGGACCCTAACAAGTCTTTGATTATCTCGATGTACTGCGTCAACGTTACCGCGCGTTCCGAAGACAAGTTATAGATTTGTCCTGCCGCCACCTCGCGTTCCACAGCGGCACAGAAACCGCGAGCGAGGTCCTCGGTATGTACCGGCTGCAACAACGCCCGTCCATCCAAAGGCAACCAAATTTCACGGTGGTCTGCAATAGCCTGAAAATATTCGGGGTCACGTCCTCCCAATCCATCCAAGGGAACATCCCCTGCGCCGAAAACGTTGCTCACGCGAAGCGAACACACTTTGAACTTCGTTTCTTCGTAAAACTTCATGAGAACATGGTCTTGAGCGAGTTTCGACCCAAACCCGCCCAACTCCGGCGGACACGGGGTAGGGTCATCTTCCCGAATCGGCACAAAACCTGCCGGCGCATACACCCCCGTCGAACCGCAATGGATCAATTGGCCACAAAACCGTTTTGCTACAGGCAATACCCATTGCAGATCTTCGGCGCTCAATATGGTATCGATAACGGCATCAAATCGAGTTTGGGTCAAGACAGGCTCCGCCTCGGCACGCTCATGCGCATTACCAAAAACGTGATGTACCTCCCGGGGCAAATCACCTGGCGTGTTGCCTCGGTGAAAGACCGTCACGGTATTTCCACGACGGAGAAGCTCGCGTGCGATCGCAGCCCCCAGAAACCTTGTCCCGCCGATGATGAGAACGTTCATACGGCTCCTCCCGAACTTAGCCCCTGCTCCGCCAACTCACGCCCGAAATAGACTCCTGCCAATTCCCATGGCTTCGCGGCATGCCTCAACCGTCTCCAGTGCCACCGGAGTCACTTTTTGCGCGTTCTCCCGCAAAAACTCTAACACAAACGCATCAGTGTTGTTCGGATCGTTATACCGCTCAATGATTGGTTTATTGAACGCATTCACGTAGTCCGCCAACGTCGTCTTGAGCAGCTTATAAAACTTCTCCCGACGACGATATTTACCTACAAAATCCTCGTACACGTCGCGGGGCGCCAGCAGATAGAGCAAGAAGTACAACGCCCCCACACTTGGTGGCATTTGCGGCACAATCATCTCAGGCTCGTTGCTTTCCGTAGTCAAGGGCAGCGGATCCGTCGTCGTCTGAACGGCGCGAATCTTTGCCAACACCGTCTCGGGCGGGTCCAACAAATCGAGCGTGTTGTTATCTGATTTTCCCATCTTGGACGCACCGTCCAATCCCGGCAGACGTAAGGCTTCGCGCGACACCGCCGCAGGCACTTTCAGCGTTTCGCCAAACCGACTGTTGAATTTCTGTGCGATATCAATAGCCATTTCCACGTGTTGTCGCTGATCATCGCCTACGGGCACCTTATCGGCTCGCACAATGAGGATGTCCGCTGCCATAAGCACCGGATAGCCCAACAAACCATAGGATAACGGGTTGCCTTCTGTGCCATCTTGTCGCGGTGGCAACTTGCTAAGCTTATCCTTGTACGTGGTCCCACGTTCTAAATGGCCAATATTGGTAATCATTCCCAACAATAACGCGAGCTCCGCCGTACAAGGCAGATCACTTTGGCGATAAATCACCGACTTGTAGGGGTCTAATCCACACGCCACGTACGTGCGCAACATCGAAAGCGTCTGCCCAAAAAAATCCGTCTTTTCCGTCACGGTGGTCAACGCATGGTAATCCGCCACAAAGTAATAACAGCGGTGTCCCTCTTCTTGAAGTTTCAGAAAATGACGAATAGCACCGAAATAATTACCATAGTGTAAACGCCCTGTTGGACGTATCCCGGATAAAATGACTTCACGATGGTCTGCCATAATTCCCTCGTATTGCTAAAACGACCGATTCGATATATACTGACGCCACATAGTGGCGCCGAGTCCCATGGCGGGAACTGCCGAGCACCAGCAGCGCTCAAAAGCATACCGCATCATGGCTATGGCTTTCCAACAGCGCGCGGAGAACACTTTCATGAATAGTCCCTGCCACTCCAAAAAGATTTCCAAGAAGACCGCGCAGTCCGGGTTCAGTCTGGTGGAACTCCTCGTGGTCATCGCCATCATTTCCATACTCACTGCCATGTATGCCGCCGTCGGGGTGCGTGCTATCAGCAAAGCCAAACGCGTCGCCGTCGTAGAAGGAATGCGCCAAGAACACATCGGAAGATTGGCGGATAATGCAAACATGGCGCGCTCCGGTCCGTCAAATACCCCTCCCACCGCTGAGGAAATACGAGAGCAGTGCCGTGCCGCTTTTCGTCAAAAAATGGACCTCGGCGGGAGGGAACTCATTTTTACTGAATTACTTTGTGTGGTGAAATCCGAAGCGGAATTCCGTGCGTATTGGTACACACTGGTAAATCCTGATGCAACGGGCGCCGTCACCCTGGCTGGAAATCGTTCCATCGTTGTCCAGGATGAGAACGGACAGTCCTATACGCTCGAGTGGCGAGACCGTAGCAGCATGAAAGATAGAGAAATATACCCTGTGATTTGGGAGTTCCTTTCGACAGATACAAAGCACATGAGCGCCGAAAGCCTCGGGATAACCGTGATGTTTTCCGATGGACATGTGGAGTACCTACCTTATCCAAGTCGCTATCCTGCAACGCGCGTCGTTGCCGAGCTTTCTCAACGATTCATGGACCGCCAATAATCACAAAAACGGCGACAAACCTCGCAAGAAAAGTGTTATAATATAGAAAACGCCACCTCGCTCGAGGAGAAGGATAGTGATGCGTTTCATCTTTGTATTAACCCTGTGCGTTCTCTTGACTGGTTGCGGCTTAGAGCTGCTCGGCACCACCGCTATTCGCAGCGGGCTGGAAGCCGAGCAGGCGCAAACACTGAAAAAAACTTTGGATTACGCGAAAGAATCAACCTCGCTTATGAGCGCCCAGCAAGGCATCGCCGCGTACCGCGCAGAAAAAGGGGTTAACCCACCTTCTCTCGAAGCGGCAGTTCGTGAAGGATATCTTGCCGAAGTTCCAAAACAGGCTGATGGGACGCCCTATGACTACGACCCGCAAACGGGCGCGTTGTTCGAAAAGCCGGCGACGCCGCCAGCGCCACCTCCGGTCGCATCCAATCCCCAACCAACGGTTCCTCCGCCTCCGACAACTTCAGGTGGTTCGTTTGCCGAAGATCTAAAGAGCATTCAGATAATTCGAGGGGCTATCGGAAAATACCAAAAAGACAACAAACGACTTCCGCCCTCCTTACAGAGTCTCGCCCCGAAATACTTGTCAGAAGTCCCCAAAACGAGCACAGGCCAGGACTTTTATTATGACCCGGCAACAGGTACCGTCTACCATCCCTCTCAAGTGCCTTCCCAATATGTCACGCCCGCACCACAACCCATTTCCCCCCAACCCGTCGCCACAACGCCCCGCAGGCCCGCAGTTGTAGGCGGCGGACCGCTCGGCGAAGCCATGACGGGAATTTCCATGCAAGAACAATTGAACAGCATGAGCCATGCCGGCGCCAATGCCGCCGGGTCTCGCGCACGAATGGGCGCCCGTGGCATTGGGGATCAGCACACCCAACAACAAGAAAGGGTCATGGACAATTTAGGGTTGTAAACCCGCCGTTTGGGGATCTCTTTGGTAAATAAGGTATTGGCCATCCTGATATTGCTCGCTGCGTATCACCAGCCAGCGCCTTTCCTCGTCAAAACCCCAACGGTCTCCCTCCAAAACGGCTCCGTCCAGTTCCACACGAGCCGGCGGCTGAACACGCTTTATTCGTAAAATATGAGGGATTTTTCTTCCGGACAACGATATACGCAGGGGTTCACCATCCTCGACCGTCACGCTTGTCTGACCTTGTCCGTCTGGGTGTTCAACCGTAAAGACATTCTTTTCATAGGGATAAACTAGAAAAGTGAGATACCCTGCGGAATCGCGGTCTCCTAGCCCCGTGTAGGAACGCGATACATGAACAGGAATAATGGCTCCTTCCCGAACAAACACCGGAAATTCTTCCAAAGGAAACTCGCGGGTGAGCCGCTGCGGTCCCTGGATGACTTCCTCATCATCAAACCAATATTGCCATTTTCCCGGAGGCAATTCCACCGTCCGAACCAAATTGTCTTCATAAATGGGCGCCACCAGAAAATCATCCCCAAATAAGTAGTGGTACTTACCCCGTACCGGACGCATCAGAGGTTTTTCCCCGTGCGCGCAGTGCACAACGTGCGAGTACATGTATGGCACGAGTTCCGTGTGAAGCCAAGCATACTTACGAATGATCTCCAACTCCTGTTGGGAGCGTTTCCACAATGCCCGTTCTCCATGTCCCCCATTCAAAAACAGGCCGCAAAACGTCGAAAATTGCGCCCAGCGAATATACAATCGCGGTGGAATCGTCCCACCCGAATAGCCGCCCACGTCGGAACCGATTACGCAATAACCTAGCCGGGCACTTCGCAAAATATCCGTCAGCGCCTCTTCAATTCCTTCGTCCTTCAATTTCCATGCATGGTCTTGATCGCCAACCCAAGTCACCGGCGCCGCGTCAAAAGGGGCAAATCCTTCGGGATGGTTATAGCGATCGAGGGCACGTGACAAAGTCACGAACTCGGGATTTTGCGAAAGCCCATGTTGGTACTCGTCCCGATAGTAATGGTCCATATACTTCCGTGTAGTCATCCACCCGGCATGCGTCTTTTGATAAGGTATCGGGATTTTCCCGAGGCGAGAGGAGAAAAACGTCGCCGTGCCGTCCAACTTCCAACCGTCAATTCCCCAATCCAGTACCTGCTGTTGCATCCCGCGCCACCATGCCATCGCCTCCGGATTCGTGTAATCGATGAAGCCCCCGACGCCTTTCCACCATTTCCATTCGTAACCGTTTCCCACGAGATAACCTTTATCCCGGGCTTCCTCATACCAATCTGTTGCATCCAATATGGCGGTATCCTTGTTCAAACGGTTCACCATACAAGTCATCCACAGAACCACTCGATAGCCACGCTCTTCCAATGTGCGAAAGAACCGTTCCGGCTCAGGATACAAGTTTGTGTCTACATTAAAATCGTTGTACCGCGTTGACCAAGGGCTGTCAATAAGAATTGTACGCACGGGAATATCGTGCGCCGCATACCCGTCGAGCAATTCAAGAACCGCTTCCGCCGTATTGGTATCGTCCTCCCAAAGCCAGCATTCCAATGCCCACGGCGGTGTAATCGGCACACGGGTGTGCCGCGTATGATTCATCGGAATCCCCCAAAACGGGAAAGCGAACAGCACCCAAAATCCCAGAAAAACCAGCAGCAAGATTAGTCCCAAGGAAATTAGCGACCTTTTAACTACTTTGGTCATCCTTACACCCTGTAAACCTGTTTGCGAAATCCTAAGGATTCCAATTGGCGTTGCATTCACTCGTCCGAGACTGCCGCCACCGCTTCCGTCCAGCGCCCTTGACGAGTAGGATGAACGCGCAAGGCTTCCTCCAACAGTTTCAAGAAAGAACGCCGTGAAATCTCACGGGCGCCCAAACGCATCAAATGATCGTTACGCAATTGACAGTCAATAAACAAGAATTGCCATGATTTCGCGCAGTCGACCAAGCGCGCCAACGCCGCTCTCGAAGCCTCGGATACCTCCGAAAACATGGATTCCCCGAAAAAACACGCCCCCAATGAAACGCCGTAAAGACCGCCTACCAAACGACCTTCCAGCCATGTCTCGAACGAATGCGCATAACCCAATTCATGCAAGCGGCAGTACGCTTGAAGCATTTCAGATGTGATCCACGTACCTTCACGTCTCGGACCGCGGATCGTCGCACAGCGCCGAATCACCTGCTCAAACGCTGTGTCTGCTCGAATCTCAAAACCTGCCTTACGAATTCGTCTTGCCGAGCGTTTCGAAAGATGAAAGTCTTGTGGAAACAAAACTGCACGCGGATCGGGCGACCACCACAAGATCGGATAGCCCTCCTCATACCACGGGAAAATCCCCATGCGATAAGCACAAAGAAGCCGCGACGGAGAAAGGTCCCCTCCAACTGCCAGCAAACCTTCATCGTCCGCAAAATCGGGAAGGGGAAAGAAAATCTTGTTTGTTAGACGCAACAATGCCCAAATCCGTAAAAGGAATCAAGAACGATTCAACGAGTTAACCTCAAGAACAAGTTTTCCATCCGTCACGTCAATTCTCACCGTGCCGCCTTTATCAAGACCACCGAACAACAACGCGTCCGACAACCTATCCTGAACCTCCGCCTGAATCAGCCTTCCTAGAGGACGCGCCCCAAATTGCGGGTCGTATCCCCGTTCGGCTAACCAAGATATCGCGGCCTGACTCGGTTCAAGCGTGACTTGATGAGGGACAAGACGGCTCTGGACTTCTCCCAGCAACTTCCGCACGATCCGCTCCATGATCGCCGGCGTCAAGGAGCGAAACATGATAATCGCGTCCAACCGGTTACGGAACTCCGGGCTGAATGTCTTCTCTACCGCTTTCATGCCTTTATCGAGCGCGACATCCGCGGCTCTGCCGAAGCCGATGCTGTGCGCCGCCATATCCCGCGCACCGGCATTTGAGGTCATAATAAGCACCACATTGCGGAAGTCCGCTTTTTTGCCGACGTGATCCGTCAACGTGGCATGATCCATCACCTGTAAGAGGATACTAAACAAGTCATTGTGGGCTTTTTCGATCTCGTCCAACAACAAAACGCAGTGAGGATTCCGACGAATTTCATCTGTCAACAGCCCTCCTTGTTCAAACCCCACATAGCCCGGAGGAGCGCCAATCAAACGCGACACTGTATGCTTTTCCATGTATTCGCTCATATCATAACGAGCAAAGTGAACCCCCAAGATGGCGGCAAGCTGCCGCGCCACCTCGGTCTTCCCCACTCCCGTAGGACCGCAAAACAAAAAGCTCCCGATGGGTTTTTCTGGATGTCCCAGTCCCGCCCGTGCCCGCTTAATCGCTCGCGACAACTCTGCGATCGCCTCATCTTGACCAAATACAACCTGCTTCAGATCTTCTTCCAGGGTCGCAAGACGTTCTTTTTCGGTGGAAGATACACTTCGAACGGGGATTTTTGCCATATCAGCAACTATTTGTTCGATATCCGCTGGGCGAATCACACGGCGTTTCCGTTTCCCTTTTGTGGATAGACGTGCAGCGGCGCCCGCTTCATCAATAACGTCAATGGCTTTGTCGGGCAGGTACCGGTCGTTGACAAACTTAGCCGTTAGCTCGGCGGCGGCACGCAACGCCGCATCCGAATACGATACCCCGTGATGTTGTTCATAGTGCGTCTTTAACCCACAGAGGATTTTATAGGTCTCCTCCGTGGAAGGTTCCGCTATCTCGATACGCTCAAAACGACGCGCCAAAGCGCGATCGCGCTCGAATAGGTTCTTGCACTCTTCGTATGTTGTGGAACCAATACAACGAATTTCACCCGAAGCAAGAACAGGTTTTAACAGATTAGAAGCATCCACCGAACTGTCCGTTGTCGAGCCTGCACCCACCACCATGTGAATCTCATCGATAAACAGAATCGCATTCGGTTTCTGTTGCAAGGCGTGAATCACGCCCTTCACCCGTTGTTCAAACTCACCCCGAAACCTCGTGCCTGCTAACAACGCTCCAAGGTCGAGCCGAAATATCTCACACGACCTCAAAATGGCGGGTACCTCTCCTGCCACAATTTTACGGGCTAAACCCTCCACAACCGCCGTCTTCCCAACACCCGGTTCTCCAACCAAAATGGGATTATTCTTTCTGCGGCGACAGAGCACCTGCAGCATACGACGCAGTTCCAATTCCCGCCCGATCAGCGGATCAATCTTTCCTGCAACAGCCAACTGGTTGAGGTTAACTGTGTAGGTCCCCAGTGGATCGCGCTCCGACGACGACTCCCCGCCAGCCCCTGAAGCATCTCGACGACTGTCTCCGGAAGGCTTGGTCGTCCCGTGCGAAATATATTCCAGCACGTCTAACCGAGTGACGCCTTCGCGTACCAAAATGTGCGCAGCGTGTGTTTCCTCTCCTTCCAGAATCGCCGCAAGAATGTCCCCCGCGTCCACTTCTTTTTTTCCTGATCCCCGTACATGCTGAATCGCCCGATGCAACACCCGATCAAATTCGAGGGTTTGTTGCGGCGTACAATCCTCATGTTCCTCCACGCGATACAACTCACGGTCGAAGAACTGCTCTAAAGCGCTGCGAATGGCTGAAATACGCGCACCACACGCTGCCAAAATTTCCCGGCCATACGGCTCATCACAAAGGGCGTACAGCAAGTGTTCCACGCACAAATACTCATGGCGGCGCTGCCTCGCCTCGCGAAACGCCCGACCCAGTGCTATCTCTAACGTTTTGCTTATCATTCTTCCGGTTCCATGCTACAACGCAGCGGAAATCCCGCGGCGCGAGCCCGATTATGCACCTCTGTTACTTTCATCTCCGCGATTTGCATCGGGTACACCCCGGCAACCCCGATTCCTTGATGATGCACGTGTAACATAATCTTGACGGCATCCCGACGCGGTTTATGAAAGACCTCTTGAAGTACCTGTACCACAAAATCCATGGTGGTGTAATGATCGTTGTGCAACAGAACCTTATACGGTTTTGGCGCCCGCGTTTCTATCGAAGAAGCCGTCTTTTCCTGTTGTTGCAGCTTCGACGACAACGCACTCATTTCCAACACCCTTTCCAAAGCCAGACTGTACTATTTATTTTTATCTTAACATACGCGACATCCCTCTCGCAGACGCCGTGGACGATCTTAGAACAGTCGTTATTATATCTCGACGGAATAACGCCTTTACCCAACGAAACTAGCCCAAAAAATCTTCAAAATCCCTAATGGATCAACTTTGCAAAAATGTTTTCTAACCCATAGACTTACAAACAAAATACCCGGAGAACACCACATCATGACAAGACCAGCTCGAACGAGAAAGGTACACCGACGAGTTCCGCTATCAATGGCTTTATGCTGGCTGGTAGGCGCCCTCCTGTTGTGTCCCAATGGAGAACCTCAGAATATGACAACCTTTGAAGAACTTTCGTCTCACATCGTATTTCACACGCAAGGCTGGGGAGAAATGGGCATCAACACCGCTGCACATGCGCCCGGTATGCAGCCGATGTCGTTACAAATTAAAGACAAAAAATACGAGACGGGTCTGGGGGTGCATGCGCCTTCGGAGACTTGGATCGATCTTGAGGGACGATATCTCGCTTTTGAATCGGAAATCGGTATCCAACGGCAAGAACAGGGCTTGGGAAGCGTCGTTTTTCAAGTTTATGTAGATGGTGAAAAACGGTTTGACAGCGCCATCATGACAGGGAATGATGCCCCTCGTCTGATTCACATCCCACTCAACGGCGCAATGGAATTGAAACTCGTGGTCACAGATGCCGGGGATGGAATCATCTGCGATTGTGCAAATTGGGCAGGCGCGAAACTTATACCAAATACAGCGGTGTCAGCTACTCTGACGCAGCTCGGCACGGATATGGCGCCGTCTGCCAAAGTCATGACATGGGACCCGTCGCGAAAAGAAGGAACACACGCCCAGCGGACGGAAGAGTTTCCCGCGGAAGATATCTGTTTGGGGCAGGAGATCGTACCTGACCGTGATGGTACGTTGAAAGTGCCCGTCGACAAGGATCACAGCGCTTGCATCGGATTGGAATGGTTCGAGCGGCGCTTCCTCCGCTCTTTGGAACTTCAATTTGCAGACAAAAAACACATGCCCAACGCTGATAAGGCGTTCGTAGAGTACTGGCAAGGAGAGTCTCCGTGGCAGGGCACCTGGAAACAACTTCATGCCCCCATCGAAGCAAAGGGGAGTACGTGGCTGTTACACGTTGACCTTGCCAAAAACCCCGACCTGCGTTCCGGCACCGAAAAAATCCGTTGGATCGTGCCGATCTCAGAAGATGCCTTAATCTGTCGTAAACTTTCCGCGTATACGAGGTCTCAGTGGGGGACAACCGAACTACGCATCGAGCTCGAAAACCCAAGCCCTAATGAAACCCTTAAAATAACGGCGTACAACGGAGCAGTGGCAGACCTAAGTGATTCAGACAAAGAAACAAGCTGGGGTTTGTCACTCACTTGCGATAAAAATAAACCTTTAGCTCTCAAAGTTCGATACGCTGCGCCTCGTCCGTGGAAGACCGACCGGACCGTATTGCGTTTTAACTTCACCGAGACGGCTTTCGGCGTAGCAGTGGATGACATTATTGCAAACGGAAAGTTTTATGTACCAGATGCCGGCTTTCTAATTGCCCTAAAAGATTCGCCCGTCACCCTTGAAACGTGCCGCGAAACCACGAATTCAAAAAAGACGATTTTGCGGGAAGTCCGCGAAAAACCAGAACAGACTCGGATACAAGCCCAACAACACGTCCATAATCCCGTTCAAAACAACGGTCCCATGATGCTGTCACTAGCCTGCGACAATAGAAAATTCATTGTGGACCGCGTTGGTTCCGTCTTGTTTGATCTGTACGAACAAACTGACCAAGACGTGGGCAATCCCGACTCGTTTCGATGCAAAGTGCAACCCCACTGGGGTTCGGTGCAACCCGACCAAATCTCTAGACGATTGCACGGTGGCTGGTATCCTGCGCCCATCTCGGAGATAAACATCGAGGGCATCCGATACCGTCAGACTGCCTGCGTCGTCCCCTTTGACGATAAGCGAATGCCCGATGGATTCTCAGGCTTGCGGGAACACGCTCTGTGCGTTCTTACATTTGAAATGGAGAACGTGACCTCAGCACAAAACGTGGCTCGTGTGCAACTGTCCATTTGGTCAAATGTGAAAGAAAATCGTACACCCGAAACAAAACCGGCAGATGGCGGAATTGTCTTCGTTGAAGAAAACCGACTCTTCGCCTACGTGAAGACAGAGCAACCCGGCGAATTCTCGCTAACAGAAACCGGTATTGTGTGGAACAAATCCTTCAAACCTTTTGAAAAAGACCAGTTTACGGTTTACCTACCCGCATGGGACATGAAACCCGAGGAATACACGCGTTTCAATAAGAAAATAAATGCCTTGCAACTTCTCAAACAGTATTGGGACGAGGTTCTGGCGAATGCCACGCATATCGAAATCCCTGACACCTTTCTAGCAGACGTCATACGTGCAAGCCAGGTGCACTGTCTCCTTGCCGCGAGAAATGAACAAGGGGGCAAACGGGTGGCACCTTGGATTGCTTCCGCCTCCTACGGACCGTTAGAAAGTGAAGCAAATGCAGTCATTCGAGGTATGGACCTATTAGGTCACGAAGAGTTTGCCCGCCGTTCTCTCGACTATTTTCTGGCAAGATACAACGAAGAAGGCTACCTTACCACGGGCTACACCATTGTGGGCACCGGTTGGAACCTGTGGACCCTCGCAGAACATTACGAACGGGCTCGCGATGATGAGTGGTTGCGTTCAGTAGCGCCCATAATTGCCAAAGCGTGTGATTGGATTGTTCGTCAACGCGCAAAAACCCAACTCGTGGATAGTCGGGGCGAAAAAATACCGGAATACGGGCTTGTTCCACCGGGCGTGCTTGCCGATTGGAATCGGTATGCTTACCGTTTCATGTATGAAGGACATTTCTGCGCCGGACTTCGAGAAGCCGCCAAGGCTCTCAAAATCTTCGGACATCCGGAAGCGGAACGGTTTCAAAAAGAAGCCGACGCTTTCCGCGAGGACATACGGAATGCCTATCGTTGGAATCAGCAGCAATCGCCCGTGTTATGTTTGAAAAACGGCGCGTGGGTTCCAGCATATCCCGGTATGCTTTATTGCTTCGGCAGAATAGAAGACATTATCCCCGGAGAAGATTGGAACCGCACCTGGGCATATGATGTAGAACTCGGAGCACACCATCTAGCCGCGCTCGGCGTGCTCGACCCCGAATCAAACGAGGTCGGACAAATGCTCGATCACATGGAAGACTTCTGGTTCCTTCATTCAGGTATGGGGGACTATCCCGCGGAGAAAAATCAAACCGATTGGTTCAACCTGGGCGGTTTTGCTAAGGTGCAACCGTACTACGCCCGCAGTACAGAACTGTACGCACTGCGTGACGACGTCAAACCCTTTATACGGTCCTATTTCAACGCGATCTTTTCTCTCCTCAATTTAGAGACGCTATCTTTTTGGGAACACTTCCACAACATAGGTGCATGGAACAAGACACACGAAACCGGCGCTTTTCTGGCACAAACACGCCTTTTGTTTGTGATGGAGCGCCACGATGACCTGTGGCTGGCGCCTTTTGCACCTACCGAATGGCTGGCGGATGGAAAATCTATTAATGTCGAAAATGCACCCACAAGATTTGGAAAAACCAGTTTCGCCATACACTCTCACCTAGCGAAGAATCTCATAAACGTCTCAATTTCACCACCAGAACGGATTAAGCCAGACCACATCGTCATACGTCTGCGCCATCCTGAAGGCAACGCCATCGAACACGTTTCTGCCGAAGGCGTTGAGAATTGCATCGTCGACAAGGAAAAACAGTGTGTACGGGTGACCCCAAAAGGAAGACCTATTCGCCTATCCGTGTATTTCTCCAAAACGCCGTAAGAACACAGGATAAACAATATACGATTTCACTCAATTCCAAGTCTTTTGTTGTCGTTGTGTCAGAACTTGCCGTTTCGACTTATGTAACGGCAAGTTCTGACTTTCCGCTATCTTCCATTGGAATAGGATTACCCCCTGCAACATGTTATGTAGTATAATAGAGAAGATAATGTCATCAGACTGGCTCAAGTGAGAGTAGCCATTTCTTAAAAAGAGTTTTTCAGGTCCATCACATTGCGTTGTCCCAAATGAATAATCCATCGTTCTTTCGAGCAGTTTTTCCCGACAAATATGTCCATCGTCCTCGGATTACTCGTCGACACCATATGTTATCCTTATTGCTCTGGTGGACATTGTTAGGAGCCGGTCTTTTCCTGTGCACTATTCAGTCCGAACTCCTATGGTTTCCGCCCGGCTGGACGGCAATTAGTCGGCTGGTCTATCGCATTCCCTTTCTATTGATCGCCCCGGCGCGTCTCTTGGTCATGCCCTTCTTTCCCCGGGTTAATCACCATTGGTCTCTCGCCCACTTCGCGGCCGCTTCGTTTCTCACCCCGTTCCTGTGGGGTGGAATATCCCAGGCCATCCGTTATGCTATAAAGCACAACAAAAAGAAACGAAACCCCGCGCAAAGATCCCGAGAAAATTCCCACATCATGCCGCGAAGAGAGTTTCTCGCTCGTTCCGCCGCGGGCATCACCTGCGCTGCGGCAACCGGCGCCGGCGGATATGCCACGTTGGTCGAACCTAGCCGTTTACTAGTACGTTCCTATAAGGTTCGCGTAAAAAACTTGCCCGCGGAACTCGACGGATTCCGTATTGCTCACATTTCCGATACGCATTACGGCCCGTTTACCGACATCGCTGATATACAGGAGATGGTCAACAAGGTCAACAGCCTAAAACCGGATATAGTTGCCTTAACAGGTGATTATGTCCACTTTACGCCCGCCTCGATCGTGCCGGGGATTGAAGCGCTTGCCGGCTTGAAAGCGCGCGTGGGAAGAGTTGCCGTACTTGGCAATCATGAACACTGGGAAGGCGCAGAAGCGTGCCGCAATGTCCTAGAGAGAATTGGTATTCCCGTTCTAGATAATGCGCGCCGGTACCTCTCTTCCGCCGGTCTTCACATTGAAATGCCCGACAAACCGTGCATCTGTTTGGCTGGATTTGCCGACCTATGGGAAGATGTGATTTGTTTTGAAAACGCCCTAAAAGACATCCCGGAAAATGTCCCACGAATCGTGCTGTCTCACAACCCGGATGCCGCTGAACTTGTCCCTGCTGAATACCGCGTCGATCTTATGCTCAGCGGACACACCCATGGGGGACAAGTACGCCTACCTCTTCTAGGAGCCGTCGCGGCAGTCTCTGAATACGGCGAAAAATACTTGGGCGGCTATTGCCAAGGTCCTCGTTTTCCCGTAATCGTTTCACGCGGTGTTGGAATGGCGATGTTGCCCGTTCGCTTTGGGGTACCGCCCGAAGTAGGTATCATTTCTCTCACACGTTCTTAAATGATTTTCCTATACCTGAAATCATTTTCGTCTTGTCAAAATCTTTGTTTTGTGATAGACTGACAACATATCGGGGAAACAACTCAACGTTGAAAAACGAAGGGCATTCTAAATAAGGCGTAAACAGTTCCCCGAGCCTTTCCCTTTCATTCAGAACACGCAGCGGAAGCGTATACAACGCTTGCAAAGAGGAGCGCGAGTCCGGCGATGGCTGAGTTGACGTCAACCGACGGATGGAAAAAAGCGCTCAACGTACAACACGCTGCTGCCGCATGCGGATTCGACTGGCCAGATATTTCCGGAGTGGTCGAAAAACTCGCCGAAGAAGTCGATGAAATCCGCTCTGCCCTGAGAGAAAACAATATCGAGCACGCAAGAGACGAACTCGGCGATTTGCTCTTTGCTGCAGCCAACCTGGCTCGGTTTCTCCAAGCCGATCCTCATCGCGAACTGATGCGCGCCACAGAACGTTTTTCACGTCGCTTTGCGCTGTTGGAACGCGAGGTTGCTCGGTCTGGAAAAAGTATAAATAGGTGCAGTCTTCAGGAGCTTGACGAAATTTGGGAGCAGATCAAACTGCTATAAAGATAGGCAAAAATTGCCTCTTGACACGAGGGTATCCGATCGTGCAAACTCCCTCGTCTCTATGGCTACAAGACTCTTTCACGGTGCTTGTGGAAAACATGTGGAAAAGTTGTGGATAACTATGTCTCCCCGCGAATGTACGACAGAAGCCTTCAAAAAAAGGGCAGCGTCTTTGCCGGGGAGAGGCGCAACATAGATAAAGTTTTGGTGTAGGTACACGGGGTTGGTTTTGCGAAACTTCACAACGCGGAAGGGGAGTTGTCGCTTTGTCTAGCGCGGAGAATATGACCAAACAGATTCAACAACAAGATCCCTGGGAACAAACACTCGGACAGCTGAAACAAATACTCGGAGAACACAGTTTCAAAAACTGGTTTTCTCAAACACGCTTCCATGCACTCCAGGACGGCTGTTTGTCGGTACGAGTGCCAAGTCAGTTCTTTGCCGATTGGCTGAAGGATCACTATCAAGAAGCCGTCACGGAATGTGCCAAAGGGTTTATTCCTGATCTTCAGGAGGTGCGGTTTGTCGTTTCGGACACACCGGTTCAACCGCCCGCAGAGTCTAGCTACCGCGAGGACGCGGAGCAAAGATCAAACGGCCACACCTCAGCCCGAACGCGCCGGTCCAATTCATCCGATTGGCGTTTCGAGGCGCTCAATCCACGTTACGTATTTGAGCGTTTTGTCGTAGGAAGTTCTAACCGGTTCGCCCATGCCGCTGCAAAAGCCGTTGCAGAAAATCCTGCCCGGGCTTACAACCCGTTGTTCCTATATGGTGGCACCGGACTAGGGAAAACACACCTGATGCAAGCCATAGGCCATGAACTCCTGGAACGCTATCCGGACTCGTGCGCTGTCTTTATTTCATCAGAGCATTTCACCAATCAACTGATTGAGAGCATCGCCAAGAAAGCCACCGCCCGGTTTCGCGCTCGATACCGAAAAGTAGATGTGCTTCTCATCGACGACATTCAATTCATCGCCGGCAAGGAAGCGACTCAGGAAGAGTTCTTCCATACATTCAACTGGCTTTTCGACAAACACAAACAAATCGTCATCGCCAGCGATCGGCAACCGAAAGATATCCCCGGGCTCGAAGAACGGCTGGTTTCGCGGTTTGAGTGGGGTTTGGTCACGGATATTCAACCCCCTGATTTGGAAACACGCGTTGCTATTCTGCAGAGCCGTGCAGCTGAAGAACGCCACCCCATTCCTCAAGAAGTATTGCGTTACATCGCGACGTATATTACGACAAATATACGAGAATTAGAGGGCGCGCTCGTCACATTGCTGGCATATAGCCGCTTGAATAAACAACCAATAACTATCAGTATGGCAGAAGACGTGCTGGGCGATATCATTGGAAGAGAACGTACAAAACCCGTCACAGTTGAAATGATTCAACGAGTCGTGGCGGAACACTTTGACGTGCGCATTGCCGATCTGCGCGGACGTAATCGCCAGCGCCAAATCTCCGTACCACGCCAGATCGCCATGTATTTATGCAAAACCATGATTTCCAGCATATCGTTAAATGAAATCGGCGACGCTTTTGGCGGCAAGGACCACACTACCGTCTTGTATTCCTGCAGCAAAATCGCCAAAGACATTGAGACGGATAACGAGCTCCGTCAGCTCGTTTCCCAGCTTCAGCGCCGGATTCGGTGTTGATATTACAAAGTCTATATGGAGTGACGTTGCAAAGGACATGTGCTGATGGCGGGTACCTCTTCGCCTTCCCATTGTATGCCGATAGACCATGTCGACGATTGGGAGAGGCGCATCGCACGGCAAGACGCATGGTGGCATAACCAGGTGCTGGACCGCCCCCCGTGCACGATGACCTTCCCAAAACCTGTCCCAGAAATCCCTTGGCCTGACGAAAAGCCTTACGCCAGCCAACGCGAACGATGGATGGATACCGACCGAATTGTTGCCACGGCAATTGCCGCGGCACGCAATACCGTCTTTTGTGGAGATGCCTTACCCACAGCGTGGCCAAACCTCGGTCCCGAAGTCTTCAGCGCTTTCTTCGGACTCGATATGCAATACACTGCGGAGACCTCCTGGGCGATTCCCGTCATTCACGATTGGTCAAAAACAGATCACGTTCGGTTTTCCAGGGAATCTTTCTATTGGAAAAAACTTGTTGAAATGACGGATGCTCTTTTGGAGGCCGGCAAAGGCCTTTACTATGTCGGACTGACCGATTTCCATCCGGGCGGCGACGCGCTAGCCGCCTTTCGGGATCCCGCCGACCTAAACACCGACCTCCTTTTATACCCTGACGAAATCCGTCGAATGTTGAGATACGTCAACCAAGTTTACTTCGAAACGTTTGATTTCTTTTACGACAAACTCGTGAATGCCGGCCAAGCCCTTACGTGCTGGGCTGGCATCGTATCTTCCAAGAAATGGTACGTCCCTTCCAATGATTTTTCGTGCATGATCTCGCGCGAAATGTTCCGAGACTTTTTCCTGCCGGGTATCGTGGAAGAATGCCGACACCTCGAAGCATCTATCTACCATCTCGACGGCCCCGGCGCCTTGCGACATCTAGATGACTTATTGGATATACCCGAACTGAACGCAATCCAATGGGTCTTCGGAGCCGGAAATGGCACAGCATCTGATTGGATTTCTGTCTATCAACGCTGCCAAGCTGCCGGCAAAGGAATACAGATTTTTGCCCACGTGAACGAACTGGACACCCTCATAGAAAATCTTCGTCCGGAGGGCGTCTGGCTGGCGTTACATGGCGTGACGGATCAAGAAAGTGCGAATGCAGTACTTCAGCGCTTACTACATTGGACGCATTAACTTACGTGCTTGACAGGGTTTCCGCACTGCACACTGCGGCGAAAAGGAGGGTAAGTGCATGAGAAACGTTTCCGTCGGGTTGTTGATCGTTGGCATTTGTCTTGGGGTTTGTGCGTTCGCTCAGGTCGAAAACCCACCAAAGTTGGAAAACCCCTTGAAAGGCAAATATCTCGACGCAGAAACAACATCCGCTGACCAAACCGATATCGCTGTTACCGTCTACAATAACAACCTCGCACTCGTACGTGACCAGCGCAAGATTACCTTACTGCCCGGTGAACAGCTCCTGAAATTTATGGACGTTGCCCAACAGATCCTGCCACAGACCGTGAATCTAAAATCCTTGTCTGCCCCGGGGTCATTGCATGTGCTGGAGCAGAACTACGAATTTGATTTGATGACCCCTTCAAAACTTCTTGAAAAATACGTTGGAAAACATGTCACCCTTAGAAACTTTGACAAGGACCGCGTATTCGAATCCGTCGAAGCGGAACTATTAAGCGTAAATGAATCCCCCGTGTATAGAGTCGGGGGACAAATCTATCTCGGCCATCCCGGACAGGTCGTCCTTCCGGATCTGCCGGAAGACCTCATTGCCAAACCGTCGCTCATTTGGTTGTTACAAAACGAAGGTACAGACCACCAGGTAGAGGTTACGTATCTGACTCATGGAATTTCTTGGCAAGCCGATTATGTCCTCACCTTGGACAAGACCGAATCCAAATTGGCGTTAGAAGGCTGGGTGACTCTAAATAACCAGTGTGGCACTTCCTTCAAAGATGCCCAGCTAAAACTGGTTGCCGGTGACGTACATGTGGTCCAAGATGAAGTGCGTCCACTTCCAGCAAAGGCAGGCATGATGATGGCACGTGCCCCTGAACCCATGAAAGAGGAAGCCTTTGCGGAATACCACTTGTACTCGCTACCAAGACGCACGACCATCAAACAAAATCAATCCAAACAAGTGTCCCTTCTTTCCGCTGAAAATATTTCGGTGACGAAACTTTACGAACTCCGGGGCGCACCGCATTTCTACTTTGATCGCGTTCCCCCACTGCGCGACCAAAAAGTTTCTGTCTTCTTGAAATTTAGAAACAGCAAAGAGAATGCCTTAGGCGTGCCTCTTCCCGCGGGCGTGATGCGCGTTTACCAAGAAGACAGCGATGGGATGTTACAGTTCGCAGGAGAAGATCGCATTCAGCACACGCCCAAAGACGAAGACATCCGCATCCAATTAGGTACGGCATTCGATGTCGTCGCTGAACGCGTGCAAACGGATTTCCAACGTATTGCCGACACCGTAACGGAAACCGCTTTTGAAATAACCGTCCGAAACCACAAAGATAAACCCGTCGTGGTCGATATCGTAGAACAAATGCCTGCGGAAGACTGGTCAATCGTAGCAAAATCACAAGATTTTGTGAAAAAAGACGCCCAAACAGCTGTTTTCTCCGTACCCGTTCAAGAAAATAAGGAGGCAAAAGTCAGCTACCGCGTGCGCGTGACAACGCGATAACTTTTCACAGGCGCGCATCCGATCGTTAACGCGTAAGTCTTTATTGAAAAAAGACTTGTACCAAATACCTGAAACGGGATCGTTTCATCGCAGATATCGCATTGCCGTTTTTCCCGCAGAGAAAAGACCTAGTACGCGCCACTACGCAAAGTCGTTTTTACCTGCAAAAATACTTTCCCTTGTGGTGAGCCTTTTGGTATAATACCGGCTGCCACAATATATTGAGTCGGAATCCATCCATGAATGGTTTGAAACGCAGAGTTCACTTTGTTGGGGTTGGCGGCATCGGAATGAGCGGGTTGGCGGAAATCTTGCTCAATCTCGGATACCCCGTCTCCGGCTCGGACTTAAAGTCTTCCGAAATTACAGAACGTCTAAAGACCCTCGGGCTGACGTTTTTCGAAGGACATGCGGCGCACCATGTCGGCGACGCCGGTATCGTGGTGAGGTCCGCCGCTGTGGATGAGGAAAACGTAGAGATCGTCGCCGCAAAACGTCGTGGCATCCCTGTCCTGCATCGTAGTGAGATGTTAGCGGATTTGATGCGCCTGAAACCCAACGCGGTCGCAGTGGGCGGCACCCATGGCAAAACAACCACCACATCGATGATCAGCGCTATTCTCGACCATGCGGACATCGGCGCAACCAGCATCGTGGGTGGCATTTTACACCGCAGCGGAACAAACGCCCGATGGGGAGAAGGTGATTTTCTCGTTGCCGAAGCCGACGAACACGATGGATCTTTTCTTCATCTCTCTCCCACAATTAGCGTGGTCACCAACATCGACGCCGAACACCTGGAATATTACGGAACCGTGGACCGTATCAAACAGGCATTTATTGACTTTTGCAATCGCGTTCCTTTTTATGGGTATTCCATTGTCTGCATTGACGACCCTAACACGCGCTCCATACTGCCGGACATCTCCAGCGTTTGCATCACGTATGGTCTAGACGCAAAGGCATCCTTAAGCGCCACCAACATAGAACTCTTACAATCCAGCTGCGACCAGCAACCTCAACCCTTGAGCCTGCCCGAAATGCGTACACGTTTTGAATTAGTTAGCCGCGATGAACGATTAGGCGTGACAGGACACCTGGGTACCGTGACGATCAAGGCCGTCGGGGTGCACAATGTGCGTAATGCACTAGCTGCCTGCGCCGTAGGACTGTGTTTGGGAATGCCCCCGACACAAATTATCCAAGGCATTAAGCTGTACGACGGTGTCCGTCGTCGTTTACAAGTTTGTGGCACGCACAACGGAGTTACGGTGGTCGAAGATTACGCCCATCATCCTTCGGAAATCGCCGCTGTGTTAGATGCCGTCGAATGCCTAAAACCCCAACGCATTATCTGCGTTTTTCAACCTCATTTATACAGTCGCACAAAGTTTTTCTTCGAAGAATTTGCCCAAGTACTTCGACGCGCCGACATGGCGATCGTCACCGATATCTACCCCGCACGGGAATCTCCCATGCCCGGGGTTCATGCCGGACTCATTGTCGATGCGGCGCGCAAACACGAAGCGAACCACGTCGAACTGATAAAAGATATGTACGATGTTCCGCGGCAAATAGCGTCCCGATTGGAAAGAGGCGATATCGTCCTCATATTGGGCGCAGGAAATATCAATCGGATTGCCCCAGCGCTGCTGGAAGAGATTCGAAGCAAACATGACGCACGAGGCGTATAGATTGGAACTTCACACCTATCGGTACAAGCCGATGACCGTGCGACGGCATATCCGTCGCATCATCCGATGGCTGTGTGTGCTAGGGCTTTTGTGTGGTTTTGGCTATGGCTTTGCAGAATATTTGCACGATGCAAAAGGATTTCGCCTACAGCGCATTCGTATCGCGGGCACAGAACACCTCGATCCCGATACCGTGGTGAACGCTTCAGGACTGACATCCGCCGACAATGTGCTTCTCTTGAATACTCAAGCCGTCGCCAAACGGCTTCTCGCAAACCCGTACATCAAAAACTGCAAGATTCGGCGGGTACTCCCGAACTCCGTAGAAATTTTCGTCGAAGAACGTATACCGTCGGCTACGGTGATGATTCACAACCGCACCTTTACAATTAGCGAGGATGGTGTCGTTCTCGAGGAAATCCCAAATGCCGGCGAGCACATCGGCCCGCTCATTACTGATATCCCCGGGATCGATATTGTGGAACCAGGCCAAAATATCGCCAATGCCGCGCTGACTGCAGCATTCGAAGTCTTCCGCGCATTTTCCAAAACCGAGTTTGCCACCACCGTGCAAATTTCGGAAATCAGCGCGAGACATCCCAATGATATCCGATTGTATTGCGATAACTTGCCCTTTGAGATTCGCTGGGGCAGAGGAGATTTTGAGACCCAAGCGCGGCGCCTTGATGCGCTTTGGAAATATAAGAATAGACAATTAGACTTCAACGAATACTGTGACTTGCGTTTTGGTCAGGATGTGGCATGCAGGTGAAGGGAGAAAAACCATGAGCGTCGCAATCGCGGATGAGTTCTTGACCCATGAAAAGAAAGCCGTGATCAAAGTCTGTGGTATTGGGGGCGGCGGCAGCAATGCCGTAACTCGAATGATCGAAGCCGGCTTAAAAGATGTGGAATTTATCACCATCAATACGGATGCTCAAGCACTCCGAAGTTCCCCGGCGGGCGTGCGCCTGCAAATTGGCCAATCCGGATTGGGCGCGGGCGCCCGACCCGAAGTCGGTGAGCAAGCGGCACTCGAAGATCGCGACCGCATTGCAGATGTCCTCAAAGGGGCGGACATGATTTTCCTCACAGCAGGACTCGGCGGAGGCACGGGGACCGGCGCCATACCCGTTGTCGCCGAAGTAGCCCAACAGACAGGGGCACTCACCGTGGCTATTGTAACGTTGCCCTTTGCCTTCGAAGGCGGCGAGCGCATGAAAAATGCCATGAAAGGATTGGCGGGACTTCAGGATCGCGTGGATGCCGCCATTGTCGTGCCCAACGACCGGCTCTCCGTATTTTGTCAAAGCAATCTCTCCTTGCTAACGGCATTTCGATTGGCAGACGAGGTGCTGCACAATGGGGTTCGGGCTATTTCTGAGCTCATCACCGTCACGGGATTGATCAATCTGGATTTTGCGGATGTTCGCACTATCATGGAGAAAAGCGGACGCGCCCTGATGGGGATCGGCGTTGCAGAAGGCGAGCAGCGTGCCATACGTGCCGCCGAAGACGCCATCGTATGTCCCCTGTTGGAAAACTCGACGATCGAAGGCGCTACCCGCGTCATTGTCAATATTCAAGGCGGCAGCGACATTGGCATGCGGGAAGTCCACGACGCCGTTTCCACCGTACAAAAAGCGGCGCATCCCAATGCCAACATCATCTTCGGAGCCGTGGTGGACGATTCCGAACGTCCTGAGCTGAAAGTGACCGTCATCGCGGCAGGTTTTGCGGACGCCCGCGTACATACGGTGGTGCCCTTCACGCAAACAGCGGACATAAGCAACGAGACCACATACCGAACAATCCCAGACGAGAAAGAAAAAACGATCCAAGAAGAAGCCGCTGCACCAGCAGACTTAGAAAAAGAACCAGCAGCGGTGCGTGAACCTGTCAGCTTATCCCAGGCACCCTCCCCACGCGGCGGCGAAAATGCGCCCGTGCAACAAGTGATGTTTCCCGAGGAGACAACTGAAGAGGACCAGCCTTACGAGACTACGACGCACGGAAAGCCTCTCAAGGATTCGGAAGATCTGAGTATCCCAACCTTCCTGCGACGGCGGATGAAACGGTCATGAGTTTTTTTATGAAATTGTTAGCACGCGCCGTGGAACGCGGCGCATCAGACGTTCATATCAAAACCGGGGCACCGCCTTACTTTCGCATCGACGGCGAGCTATTACCTCGCAAAGCCGAACCACTCGACGAAGCCGCCATTGACGAAATCTTGGCTGTTTTACTCACGGAAGCCCAGCACAAAACCTTTGTGGAAAAAGGGGAGGTAGACCTCGCTTTCGTCGACCCGACCTTAGGAAGATTCCGTGTGAACGTCTTCCGCCAACGTAGCACGGTGTCCATCGTGATGCGTCGGATCAATACCCGCATACCCAATTTCGAAGAGTTGTTTTTGCCCTCGGCTGTGGAGCGATTTGCGCAACTGCAACGCGGACTTGTACTCATTACCGGAACAACTGGAAGCGGCAAATCCACCACACTGGCGGCAATTATTGACTATATCAACGAGCGTCGTCGTTGCCACATCGTGACTATCGAGGACCCAATCGAATACATCCACACCGACAAAAAAGCCGTCATCAATCAGCGCGAAATAGGAATTGACACGGCTGATTTCTCCAGTGCCTTGCGTTCCGTCATGAGACAAGATCCCGATGTCATTCTTGTGGGTGAAATGCGGGATTTAGAGACGTTCCAAGCAGCGATCAGCGCTTCCGAAACGGGACACCTTGTTTTCAGCACGCTTCACACCGCCAATGTCACACAAACCATCGACCGAATCGTCGATTTGTTTCCTTCCAACCAACAAGATCAGATTCGGTCACAACTCTCCCTCAATCTGCGCGGGATCATGTGTCAGCGGCTATTACCACGTGCATCCGGTACCGGACGGGTACCGGCGTGCGAGGTCCTCATGATGACACCCGCCGTTATGAAATTGATTAAAGAAAACCGTATCTCACGTATCCCCACCGCAATCCAACAAGGACGTGAAGATGGCATGCAGTCGTTTAACGACAGTCTATTCGCCTTGCTTAAATCCAAGATGATTTCCAAAGAAACTGCCATGGAAGTGTCCGACAATCCGGCAGAACTGGAACTTATGCTTCAAGGTATAGAACTGTCCGCCATGCGAGGCGGCATACTGGGCGAAGGCAAATCTTCGTGAGGCTCTTTTGATCAACGGGGCGCGTCCCACTTTTTCGACTGAGCACTTTCTTTCGCGAATAGCTAACAAGTCTATCCCACCTGCAAACAGCAGGGGACTGGGGTATTTCCTCGTAGCCATGAATGCCTATGTCACCTTGTGTTGTCACGTTTGAGTACCTGAGGGGATTGCCACGTCGTGCCTTTGGGGCTCCTCGCAATGAAAATGCCGGGGAAACGTGATGTACACAAACGCCGTGAAAGGTGCTCCTTCCCTAACTCATTCTTTCCCGGTAGGGGCGAGAGCTTGATCGGTCGGGCGACCACAGGCGGTCGCCCCTACAATGTCCTTGTTCGGGACAACCCTTTTCTGCCTACTGTCCTCCCTGTTGTCATTGCGAGGAGCGAAGTCCCCGAAGCGACGAAGCAATCCCCTTGTCTTTTTGTAGGGGCGCAACGTGTTGCGCCCTGCCACTTCCTAACCTAGGCAGATCCCTTCCCCCACAGTACCCCCTACTGTCATTGCGAGGAGCGAAGTCCCCGACGCGACGAAGCAATCCCCTCAACCGCATAGCGCTAGAGAGCCCGGGGATGGTCGTCTCCGAATTCCTAAGGGGATTGCCACGTCGCCCCTTCGGGGCTCCTCGCAATGACAGCGAGGAGACGACTTTCAATCTTCTGCGCAGGGTTCAGCCCCCCTGTGCCCCCGGCATGCGGGGGGAGTAAGAAGAGATGACAAAAAAACCAACACGGTGGGGCGACATCCCCCCGCGTGTGAGGGGAGTAAGGGCGTCATAGATAGATCAAACCTACCTAGGACGCTAAGCGTCAATGCCTTTCTATTAATAACCTTCATAGAAAATCCTCTCCTCAATTCCTCATGCAACATGACAAAAAGTGCCAAACGTCCTGGACGAATACAGTCAATTGCAACCTTTTGAACACAGAGAGCATAATACGTTTAGGGTCTTATACTTAGCCCACATCTCTCGAAAACGAGAACTGACAAATTGGGTAATGCTACGGTTTCAAATAGGAGTGCGTTTGCATGAGACGTTATCGGAACAGAATGGTGGTTGGGCTCGCTGTATGTTTAGTGTTCTGGGCATCGATTAGCATCCATGCGATAGCCCAAGAGGCCCAGCCATCTCCGCCCGCTCCTCCTTCCGAGACGCCCGCCGCAAGTTCAGCCGATACGCCTGCTGCGGTCCCGACACCGGCGGCAGAATCAACGCCATCCCCAACACCTGCTAGCCAACCCGAAAAAGAAGGGGCGGCAAAGAGCGCGCCCCGTTTGACGTTGTGGGACATGATCATTGCCGGCGGCGTGATCATGTGGGTCATCATCCTGTTGAGTATCGCCACCGGCATCATGGCCGTGTATTTTCTGGTTGTAGTAACACCCGCACGGGAAATTCCGCCGGCGTTTGTGAAACGCGCCATCACACAGATACGCGCCGGTGATCTCCGTGGCGCCTATCAGATGTGTGAAGGCAGGGACGAATTGGTGGCTAACGTCCTCCGTGCAGGATTGAAGGTCGCCGGGCATGACCGCTACGTGATTCAAGAGGCAATGGAAAGCGAAGGGGAACGAGGCGCCACGCAACTTTGGGAGAAAATATCCTACTTAAATTACGTCGGCGTGACAGCTCCCTTGTTAGGCTTACTCGGTACAGTATGGGGCATGATCAACGCTTTTGGCGCCATTGCCTTTGAGGACGCCATCGTCCGTGGCAAAGCGATGGCATCCGGCGTTGCCCAAGCGATGATTACTACCGCCGGCGGGCTTGTCGTAGCCATTCCGGCATTCGTGTTGTATTTCTACCTGCGCGGACGGGTGATCAAAATCATCGCCCAGATGGAATCCTTGGCAGGTGAAATGGTTGAAATACTCTCGCGGAGTCAACACTCATGAGATTCGGACGCCGTTTCATTGAAGAACCTCAAAGCATTCAGATGGCACCGCTGATAGATATCGTTTTTATCACGTTGGTGTTTTTTATGACGGTATATACCTACTCCGCCCTGGAAAGTGAAATCGATATTACCTTGCCGACGGCGGATGCCGCTGTCCCTATGGATAGAAACCGTGGCGAAATCTACATCAACATACGCAGTGACGGGCGGATCATACTGAACAATCGCGAGGTGGGACTCGATGAGCTTCAACAGATCCTAAATCGCGTGGCAGAATATTTCCCAGGAGGCGCTGTCATCATTCGCGGAGATAAAGAAGCCCATCTGGGCACCGCTATCGCCGTCCTAAATTGTTGCAAGAAAGCAGATATCCAGAACGTCTCTTTTGCGGCCGTGAAAGAGGACAAACATGATGGCTCCGGGTAAAATTACTTTTGCACAAGCGTTCGTCTTGACGGGCGTGCTGATAGGAGCCGCCATATTCCCGTGTCTCGCCGACACGACGGAAGAACGGCAGTTTGATTTTGCCAACGGCCTGTTCCGGAAAGGCTATTACGACATGGCGGCGGAACAGTACCGCAAGTACCTGAATGACTATCCATCCGGACAGTTTGTGCTGGACGCTTTGATGCGACTCGCAGAATCCGAGTATGCCGCCAACCGATACGAAGCAGCACTCCAAGCGTACGAAGACCTTCTCCCAAAACTAGACACCCAATCGTCGAACTACAATAAAGCCTTGACTCGAAAAGGAGAATTACTTTTTCGTCTAAAAAGATATGAAGAAGCAAAGTCCGTCCTTACCCCAATGACCGCCGACTCGATCGAAATGGAGACACGCGTTACCGCTTTGTATTACCTTGCCAAAACCCATGCAGAAACCCAAGATTTCTCCAATGCAGAAACCCTCCTCAAGAAGGCACTGACGGTCGGACAAGGCTCTCCTCTGGCTCCCTTCGCCCACTACCAACTCGCGCTTGTATATCTTTCTTCAAATCAGCCGGAGCAAGCCGCCGTCGAGTTTGCGGAAGCAGCCAACACCAGTCAAGATGAGCAACTCCGCATGGAGTGTCGGTTCCGTGCCGCTGAAACCTATGACAAGATCGGGTGGTTTGATGCCTCCATCACAGCATACCAAGACCTTTTACAACAATTTCCCAACACACCTTATGCGGAGCGCGCCGCTTACGGTCTGGCGTGGGCACTCTACCATGCCAACCGGTATGATGATGCCCTTAAAGCTGCCGATACCTTTTTGAAAACATACCCCGATTCTGCAGACCGCCTCGGGGCTCAATACCTTCGGGGAAACTGTCTTCACCAAAAAGCGCAATATGAAGAAGCCATTCGCGAGTACCAGGAAATTCGTAAGAACGCCCCAGATTCCGAGTTTGCAGCACGGGCTCATTACCGAATTGCATGGGCGCTTTTTCAGAGTGGAAAGCCTGACGATGCCGAGCGCGAGATAGACGCTTTTCTGGCGAGAAACGCCGACTCCCCCCTGCGCGGAGACGTGGCGTTTCTGCGTGGGCTCCTTCTCGTTGGGAAAAACAACATCCAAGACGCCTACGAAGAGTTCCGGCTGGTGGCAGAGAATTATCCTCAAAGTGAGTTCGCGGCGGAAGCACTTTTTAAGGCTGGGGAATGCTTGGCGCAACAGGGAAAAATAGACGAAGCCGGGAAAGTGTTTGAAACATTCGCCCAGAAATATCCCGAACATCCCCTCACCGAGCAAGCCGTGTTGCGAGTCGGCGACGCCCAATTCCTCTCGGCGTCGTTTGAGAACGCCATAGCCAAGTATCGAGCCATTCTCGAAAAGCAACCCGCACCAGCCACAGAACATGAAATTCTCTACCGTCTCGCCGTGACCTATCACAATATGCAGAATTATCAGGAAAGTGCCGCCACCTTCCGCCGTCTGTTAGAAAAATTCCCTTCCAGCCCTCATGTGGCGGAAGCCCATTTACGTATAGGAGATTTTCTCCTGCGCGATGCAAACAAGCCTATAGAAGCCATCCCGGAATTCGAGGCTTCGCTTAACACCGACCCCAAGGGTCCCTTTGCCGGAAAAGCCATGAAAGGGCTGGCTTTAGCGCGTTACGAAACAAAAGATTATGACGGCGCCACGGAGATGTTCTTGCGCCTGTTTCGAGAGTTTCCCGATGTGAAGTTGAATGAAAAAACGTACGCATGGGTAGGTCAGCGTCTGTTTGACCAGCAAAAGTGGCGGGAGGCTTCCGAGGCGTTTGGCGCTATGCTCAAAGCCCTGCCGGACTATCCAAAACCGGAAAGAATCCGCTTAAAAATTGCAGAGTGTGCTGAAAAAGCCGGCGACCTCGACAAAGCGCTGCAATTGTATGACGCGGCGGTTCAAACCTCGCCGCAAAGTTCGGAATCCGTTGTGGCGCGTTGGCACATGGCACAGATCTACGAAAACCGTAACGAAATGGATAAAGCCATCGAACTGTACGAAACCGCAGCCAATGTAGATACTAGCGACACAGCAGCCCGAGCAAGATTTCGTCTCGGGGAAATTGCGGAACAAAAAGGCGATTTCGACACGGCTGCGCGGCACTATATGAGAATCGCCATACTATTGCTACATGAGGAGCTTTCGCCCGAATCGTTGCTGCGCGCCGCAAGGTGCTTCGAAAAGGCGGGTAAACCTGACCAAGCCAAAAAGGCCTGCGAACAACTCGTCCAAGAATATCCTCAAAGCGCACAAGCCGCTCAAGCCAAGGAACAACTTCAACGGCTCGGATAAAAGCGATGCAGATAAGTAAAAAAACTGTACTCGTTTCGAGCGCCCTGCTATCGGTAGTTCTCCACGGTGTCCTTCTGGGTATGGCACCACGGATACCGATGCTGCATCCATATGACGTTTCCAATTTGACTAAGCCCAATTTCCAGGTTCGTCTTGTAGAGGAACGACGTGTCCCCGAGGAAACCTCCCCTGCGGACCGCAGCGGTTTGGTGTCAAGACCCAGCTCCGTACGAGACCTGTTAAAGCGTGAAGCAGATGTGACAACCCCGGGAGACTCCTTGCTCAACCCGGTTGCAGACATGGCGATGTTGCAAAGAAGGTTGGCAATGGAACGGGTCACGCAAGAAAAGGACATCACTCCTGACGAAACTGTTTTGCGTGAGATAGATACGAAACTTGTTGAAATCTCTCAACAGGAGATGCGCAGCAACCTCGAAATCGTCCGGCGCCTGGTGGCACCAAGTACAACCCGCATCATCGACGAAGGCGAGAATCCCGTTTTTCGTGGCGACAACGACCTGGAGCAAGAAGAAGTACTGGTATTTTCCCAACAGATAGCCGCTTCGTTTGAACCAGTACGTGTTCCCGTCAGCGCCCCCCCCGAACGTCGCGAACCCATCGAATCCGTGTCCCAAGACACACCTCTTTCCCCCCTAGACACAAACGAAGCACCTCCGAATCTCTTGCAACTTGAACAGGAACGAGTAAGATCACCTCTTGCCGGGACTTCTTCCAGAGACTCGGGTAAGTACGATTTTCTGGATGATATGGTCAATGTGACGCTTGAAAAATATATTCCCAAAAACGAACCTTACGGCTATTTCCGACTTTGCATAGCGCCCAAAACCGATGCAACGCTTCAAATCCTTCCAAAAGACATCACCTTTGTCATCGATGCATCCAGTAGTATCACTCAAAGAAAACTGGACAACACCCTGGCCGCTGTAAGGTCTGCTTTGCAGCAACTTCGCCCCGAGGATAGATTTAATCTTATCATATTCAGAGACAACCCCAGCTTGTTCCAACCGGCGCCTGTTCCAGCTACCCCAGAAAACAAGACGGCAGCAACTAACTTCTTAAAAAACATTCAATCCCGCGGACAAACCAATATTTACGAAGGAATACGTCCTGTCATGGACATGCCCCGCCGTCCCGGCATTCCCAGTATCGTAGTCATTTCCAGCGATGGTAGACCCACAACCGGTATGGTAGACGCCCGCAATGTGATAAACGCACTCACCGAAGAAAACCGCTTTCAAAACTCTATTTTTGCTTTTGGCGGCGGCAGTACAGTAAATCGCTATTTGTTGGATTTGCTTGCTTATCGTAACAAAGGGGAGTCCTACGTGGCGCCGAGTATCGAAAAAATGACAAACGACTTTCAGAAGTTCTTACAGCGGCTTAGCGACCCCATTCTTGTCGACTGTAGCATCGATTTTGGGAGACTCAATGCGGAGGACGTTTTCCCAAAAGAAATCCCTGATTTTTACCGCGGGCAAGCCGTTACCATATACGGACGTTTTGACCCCAAAAAAGACCGCGAATTCGCCATACGGCTTGTCGGGAAAGCGGGTGACCGTCAAAAGGAAGTTGTTTTCCGAGAAGACTTAACCCGTGCCGGCTCTGGCGATGACCGCATCGCGCGCACCTGGGCGTTCCGACGAATCTATCATCTGATCGGCGAAATGTGTCGTTATGGGGAAACACCGGAACGTTTGGACGAAATCCGAACGCTCAGTCGAAAATTCAACATTCGTACCGTTTACGACTGATTATTCGGAGGATTGGACAGAAAACTCGGTTCTTTGCCGACATTGCGTAAAAGAGAAGCTTTTCGCTCCTCTGCAATCCGTTCTGCAATGCGATTCACCTGAAAACACAACCATTTATCGGTTTGGCTTCCTTCACGGAAATCTGCCGGACCAAAGGCATCTACCCGCCCATTTTCCAGCAGACTCACCGCTTGGGCGAAATGCGCTTCCGACTCGGGATTGTAAACAGCGTAAGCAAGACCACCATGTTTCCTCACGACGGAAAAAGAAGGAATATCGCTAGGACCATCGGCAATGTAAATCATGTTTTGAAAGGGCACGCGCCGTTGCTGCTCCGGAATCATGTCATTGACGGTGATACTGGGCTCAACATTCACCCCTTTATTGATCTCAAAAAGGGCGCGCGTCTTCGTGGTATTGTCCAAGAAACTTGCTATCTGACTGATAGGTCCGCTCGGTGGCGTACCAGAAAGGTCTTCACCCGGACGCGCCGCCTGCTCTATAAATTCAGAAGCCCAAACGCCGTCCAAAAACGGAGCAATCGCCGAGCCGCGAATCATTTCCGCGAGTCCGGTGCTTACCACGTAATGCTCCACACGCAATTCCAGCGGTTCGAAAACTGGTTTTGCAACAATCGCCTTTATTCTGCGGAAGATGTCCGGCACCCCGGGGAAAAACCGAATCTGAGCTCCGAGTTCCCGCAATCGCGCGTTTGTAAGGTTGGGCATCCGCCCATGTCGGACATAAGAAAGCAAATGCCCCAAATAACAAGTATCTCGTTGAAGATGGATCCCCGCTCGGCGATAGTATTCCGGCAAGGCGTTGACTTCTTCCCAAAAGAGCCGCTCGTCTATGCCATAAGCCGCAAACAACGGTTGCTGCATAAAATGAGGAGACAAGGTATGATCAAAATCCCAAATTAACGCTATGACATTTTGCGGAAAGAAGGACCGTTCGCCCATAATCTTACACTCCATAGCCCGTTAAGAACTATAGTACTCCAAAACCTCATAAACACGTAAAACATATTAGATGAGAATAATTTCGAAATAGCAATACGAAGCGTGGTGGTGATCAGGGAACCATGCGGTGTTCACGAAGCGCCGCTCTGGAAATACCACCAACCCCACAAAGACTAAGGAAGTACGATTTGACCAAAGTCAAGAAAGAAATGTTCGTCTACCGTCAGGTTGACCGGTGCCGTCTGAAAATGAACTTGTTTTACCAACCCGGTGCGGAACGCTTCAGCCGCCCGGGTATTCTTCTCATTCACGGAGGCGCCTGGACCGTAGGGTCTCGTGTATTGGCAACCTGGTATGCACGTAAACTTGCAGAAGCCGGATATGTTGCCGCTGCCATGGATTACCGTAAGATGCCGCAATATCCATTTCCGGCATGTCTGGACGATGCCAAAGCCGCCCTGGAGTGGTTGATTCAGCACGCCACCCCCTATGGCTTGGATCCCGGTCGCATTGCGGTCATGGGCGACTCCGCGGGCGGTCATCTGGCTCTCCTGTTAGCGTCAAAAAGCCGGGACAACCTCGAACGAGCGGAAGATGACAAAACAGACGTCATCCCCTTGAAAGCCGCAATCGGCTTATATCCCCCTAGTGATTTAACCTATTACAGCGGGATTCACAAACACAAGATAAAAAGTGCCTTCACGCAGTGGTTTATGAATCGTTTCTTGCAAACAGCTGACAACAACAAAGAGGCGTTTGCCAGCGCGTCTCCCCTGTATTGTCTTCATCCCGGAATGTGCCCCGTGTTGCTCGTTCACGGTAAGCGCGATTCGGTCGTGCCTTGGGAACAGTCCGCCTTGTATTTCGAACGGTCGAAGAAATTGGGGAACCCCATCCAGCTCGTTTCTTTTGAAAGCCAGGGACACGCTTTTGACTACATTCGCCCTCATTACCGTCATTTCGTCTTGGACGAAGTGCTTTCTTTCCTGAGAAGACAAATGGCTCCCGTCACCGCGAAAAATCCCCAAGAACAAAACCCTGCGTGAAAACAGGTACCGGCGGTTTGAAAAAAGCAGCGCCTTTAGCCTCTGATCGTGAAGTCGTGATACCGTGGCTCACCTTCTTCCCATCGGGACTCCACGCGGTTGACATGTGCCAACGGTGGCCCGCGATGACACCATGCCAACATCTTCTCCAAATCGGTTTGCGTCCCCTCAAATTCCGCTTCCACCCGCCCATCATATAAATTGCGCACCCAGCCGGTGAGCCGCAAGGAAACAGCTTTCCTCATGAGTGAGTAGCGGAAACCTACTCCTTGCACCCTTCCGTCAATTAGGACATGTAACCGACTTACTGCCACCAGCTCACAAGTCGCTTGCGGAACTCCGGATTTACGGACGCCAAGGCTGCTTGCGCGGCCGCCACTGCAACTTCCGGATCCTTATTCTCGAGCGATGGTTGAATAATCGTCACCATCGAACGATTGCCCAATTCCACAACAAGCCGACACACCATCTTTTGTACGGAACTCATTTCGGAACGCAACAGGCCCTGCAGCGCGGGCACCGCCGTGCGGTCGCCGCCGGCAATGAGAGAAGCCGCCATACGGGCACGCAAAAGCAGCGTACTTTCAATCTCGTCGTAACGACGCAGCAACCGCTCCCGCAAAATCCGCATAGCTTTGACGTCACTCTGTTTCGCGAGAACCAATGCGGCCTCTATCTGGAGAGTCGGCAATTCCATGATCTCGTCGCGAAGAATCTGGTCGCCTTCCGGCGCCTTCAAAGCAGACAACACCCGTGCCGCACGGAATCGTGTGGTACCTTCCGCTGTACGCAACAACATTTTCACTTCATCAATCGTCTGGGCATCCCCCAAGGTGGATAATACAAATACAGCGGCTTCCCCTTTTTCCGGGTTACGTTCGGAAAGAGAAGCCAGCGCGGCAGGCAGTATGTCACGGTTGCCCAGTCGGGCCAAGGCTTTCATAGCGGCTGCTGCTACATCGGCTCGTCTATCGCGAAGTCGGCGATAAAGAATGTTTTCTGCGTTACGATACTGTAGCAATCCGGCAAGAGTCACCGCATTATTCGCTATCTCTCGATTGCCGCTGTTCAAGGCTTCGTCCAAAACTTCTTTCTTGACCGCCTCCGATTCTCCCAAGAGATACAGCCGATATCCGGCTAACATCGCAACTCCCAAATCGTTGGCGCCATGCAGCTCCTTGACGTAGGTGCGCGCAGTGTTCTTATCGTTCTCTTCCCCTGCTACTCCCAGAAGCACCGCAGCATCCAACTTCACTGTCTGGTTGTCGTTGGTATTTTGGAATAGTTCTTTCGCCCGCTCTATGGCGCGTGCCAGCGCTTGCTGCTGTGCGGGCATAAGGCCCACGCCTTCCGCCGGTTTCCAACGGCGAACCAACTCTTGTCCTTCCTGAATTTGAATTTCCTTAATATCGCTGCAACGGTAACTAAGGCGTTCCCCGTTTTCGGCTGAAAAAGAAATGTATTCGGGCGTGACTTCCACTACTCGAAGGTTCTTATCTACCGCGTTCGAATTCTTAAGCACTACCGTCACCAGGGCATCCAGATTTGCCAGCTCCTCTAGAGTGACTCCTTTCCCGCCTTTCAAAGGAGGAAACTGGCCAAATGCCGCAAAACAAACACCCAAACTTATTGCGGTGACAATCAAAATGTCCCTTTTCATGTTTCGTGTTTCTCCTATCTCCCCCGTATGCTCACCGAGTTGACCTATGCATCCGGCAAGCAGACGTCGTTCTTGTTTTTCATAAACACTATGGCGCAAAACGTCATCTAATGCAACTCTAAATTATCGTCTTTGATGACTTGGTCAAGATAGGCGCGCGCCGATTCCAAAGAACCCACGAGCGGATGAACCGCCAAGGCTTGCAAGGCATATTCATACGACCTGTGGCGTACCGCCTCTACTACGAGTCGGTCACTTTCCTTAATCGAGATGAACAGGCCCTTCAAGAACCGTGGACAACTTCCCACTGGCTGGACAACCCATCCTTTCTGGCTAACAACAGCCGGCACTTCTACACTGGCATCTTCCGGCAAATCCCTTATCGCACCGTTATTCTTTGTACAAAGAATAAATTGTTGCTCCGCTTTATTCGATAAAGCTTTAATCAACGGCACAATCGTATCGCGATACCAGACGGCATTACGCGCCCGTGTCAGTGCGGGGATCTCATTCAGGTGGGGATCCGCGTAAAGAGCAAGAATTTGCTCTTCCGCTTCTTGAAGTTCTTGGGCACGAAATCGCGCCAAAGCCTGCTGTTTCTTCAGAACGGAATCCCGATAAAAAAACAAATGAACGGGTTTGACCGGAATTAATCGGAAAAGCTCCACCAAGGCACGTTCGAAAAATTCATCATCCTCTCGAAGAATGCGCTCAATCGCGCGAGACATGCAGCTCCGCCCCCCTACCCGAATGTCTTGGATCCAGCCCACATGGTTTAACCCAATGTAGTCAACTACCAAATCATTACCGTTGAGTCGAAGCAATTCGATGGTTTTTTTAATCGTCGTCTCGGGAAGATCACAAATGCCGACTACCTTAAGCTGCGTATACTTGGTTAGCCCTTCCATACATATCCCGAGAGGATTCGTCAAATTGATCATCACGGCATTAGGAGCCGCCGCTTCAATGGTACTCGCGATCTGAAACAAAACCGGTAGGGTCCGCAGACCGTTGGCGATACCCCCCGCGCCCAGAGTTTCATCTCCTATGAGCCCAAATCGAGGCGGCATTTTTTCATCTCGTAATCGGGCACTCATACCGCCGACTCGGATATTGTTCAGAATAAACGCAGCGTCGCGCACCCCTTCCGCCAAATCCGTGGTGTGCGTAATTTTCAATGGGAAACCGCTTTTATCCGCAAGCCGTTGGCAAAATTTGGCGACAATTGCCAGCTTGGCTTCCGTGCGTCCTATTAATGTCACTTCCTGGACACAGAGGTTGTGAGAAAGTATGGAAGCGATAAACTCGGGGATATATAGGCTGCTCCCACCTAAAACGGCGATTCGGTCAATCATACCAACTAACGCTCCTTCGAGATTCGACAAAAAGAATCCTTAAGATTACAACGCAGCATTCTGAAAACCGCGGCATAGGCAGCAACCATGGATGGCTGCTCCACTTTGGGCGTTATCCGCATATGCCGTATCGCTTCAAGGATGCTGCAGACATCGCGTTTCGACCTCACTAGTGTATAGGCACGCGGCGCATAAGGCAACGTATGGGTATCTGTTGTCGCAATCATGGGCTTTCTGAAACGCTCCGCCACCTTTTTCGCCCGTTCATTGCAGCGTAAGAAAGGCATGTGGAAAGCACACAACTCAATAGCATCAAAGAGTTCAATATGTCGGATTAACTCTCGCCCGAGACTGTGAGGTGACGGATAGAAAGGATGCGGCGCTACCACGACTTCGTCGCAGCCCTTACACGAGCGAAGGTCAGCAAAGGTCTTCACCGTTAACTGCTCCCGGTTGGGATTTAGTAGCAATACGTGTTTGCCTTCAATACTCAATTCAACGCCGGGCACTAACAACACGCCATGATTTTCGGCATACTCTCCAAGACGATCGGTAAATACCATAGAGCCATGTCCGACTATCGACAACACATCAATCCCTCGGTCCGCCGCTTGGCGAATAAGCATTTCCGAAGAGTACGACAAGGTCTCGGCTGGATCATCCGAAGCATGGGTATGAAAATCGGCTTTTAGCCCATACTCTTCTGACAATAAAACGGCTTCTCTCTTGTCAAACGACCTATCGGACATGAAAATAGGTTCTCAAATCGCGTAAGTATATAGGGCGCAGGACGTACAGAGACCTTATTGTTCAGGATACTATTCTTTCTCAGAAACGAAGCTGACGCCACCTGCTTCCCGTTTTTCAACTGAGTGCACCATACTAACAACTGTTCGCGCAGGGGTCAAAAAACAAACAAAACAACAGGGAGCAGATGGGATACAAGCGAGATTCAAAATGCCGTTACGGTGCGATAGAGCTCAGGTCAAGGTCGTATTGACGGGAAGCGCCCCGAATCACGCGATCGTCTTGCGTAAGAATGCTCTCAATGCGCACAGGGACATTATCATTCTCGTTCAGTGTCGTGTAGGTCAAAACATAGTGGCGGCTCATGTCTCGTGCAAATTCTGCCAAACGTACATTCAATTGTAGCATCGAAATCTCTCCGCCGTTGCCGACCGGCACACCGCCTTCGCAAGGCGTACCCGTTGGGTAAAATTGGCCATCGGATCCGAGAGATACTTCTGCCAAGAGCCCTTGATTCGGTTGATTACCCCACGAAAGCGCAAAAACGCGGACCCTCGTGTCTTTGGCGTCATCCGTGGTGTCGGATACCTCCGCCGGCGGAGTCGTCTGACGTCCATCCGAGATCAGCAATATCGCGTTGACTACCGCATCGGCAAAACCTGTGGTTTGGTCACCGGTACCGCCTTGCTCAAAATCGTAAAGTCGTGTAATGGCGTCATCCACCGCCGGCAACACGGCAGATGCACCATGCGTCGTGCCGGGAAACGCCTGCAATGCCGCCACCAATGCCGCCCGGTTTGTCGTAAAGTCATGAATCAACTGGATATTGTTCCTGTCCACGAACGCTGTCAAAGCGATGTTGGTGTTTGCGGGAAAATCCGTCGTGTTTTGAAGAATGGTGGGCACCACCGTTTTCAGGTAAATGTCGTGAAGGGCATCAGCATGAACAGGAGCGCCTTGGTCTGTCACTGATTGCGCCGCGAGATACATACTGTTCGAATAATCCAACACTACTACCAGGTTAATCCGGAATGTGTTCGTAATAGTCAAACCTGTTTCTGACAATTCCAGTGGCACGGCATTCTCATAAACGGTAATACCTTCTTCTATATCAGTCGTCGGCAGTACCAAAGGAGTTTCGGATGCGTCGCGCAGCAAGAACACGTACCGCAGACGAGAAGGCGTTATCATCCAGGGCGCTGCCCCTTCAATAGACAATGGAGCCTTTTCCACCGATACCGGCAACGTCACCGGCGTCACATCGTTGCGGTCATAAGCGCTGATGGTAATGACGCCGCCCGCGGCATCGGAAGGAAGCCCGCCCCGATATACCGTCACACCTATGCGCTGCCAGTCAGGCGGATAGGTCACGCGGCTTGTACCCGTCAATGGCGTTAAGAACAGCCAACACGGGGAGTCGGACTCTACGCGGAAATTTAACAACGTGCCACTGTCGCCGGAATTCGCCACAAAAAATTCGTTCGCGTCATTATCAGGCCCGAAATTGAGTTGGCTCGGGTCGATTATGATGGAAGGATGGACGGGACGGTTAATGACGATTTGCACTTCCACAGGAGAGGTATTGTTCGTTGCCGTATGAGACAACGTCAATGTGTACGTGTGTTGCCCTGTCTCTAGGGAACTCGGCCGCTGCACGGTCACAGTTACTTCTGTCGGCGTGGAACTTACCGTACCCCCCGAGGGAGAAACAGATACAAGCCAGTCCGGTTTGGTACCTTCACTCAGCTGACTCGAGGGGATATTCCACGTAAACGTTCCCGTACCGGCATTCTCCACACGAAACGTCGCAGTGGTGTCCGTCGAACCCAGTTGAACTATGGCATGGGTGTCATCGGCACCCGGCGCATTTCCTACAACCCGAATTACCGGCGTGTCGCCCGGGGTGGGCACCCCTCCACCCCCGCCTCCAATAGTAGCCGATACGTACACAGTGAAGTCACCAACCGAGGTAGAGACGACAAACGAACCGTGGCTATTATCCACCGTGAGCAAGCTTCGGTCCACGCTCAGCGTGATAGTCGACAGATGAACAGTCGTCCCAGATGACGGTGAAACAGTAAGCCATGCAGGAACGGCGCTTGAAATACTCCATGTAACGGGGACACTACCATTGTTGGCGAGAAACAGGGTGTCTTCATTCAATCCCGTGCTGAAATCAAATGCGAGGGGGAAAACCGTAAAGACAGGCTTTCCTGTCGGACATCCGACAAGCAGAAACACTATCGTCACGCCAAGAACGGTTCGCACTAGAGTCGCTGTTATCCGCCGCATGTCGCCGCTCCCCGATCTCTATTAAATAGCTTACTCGTAATCACGAGATACTCAAAAATGGTCACTTATCGTAACCGAGTTGGCTCACTATGTAGAAGATTCTTCCGTGACCAGAATTACATTGACGCCATACGTAGTTATCAGCGTCGGGACATCTACGGTTAAAGCGCGTTCGCTCAGCTTGCGAATGTCCAAAATAACCTGATCTCCAGGCCCCAACCCCCCGTTATTGGCGTTTGTGACCAATGCCTGGATATCTCCCACCTCGTTATTAAAAAGACTTAACATGTCAAGATTCAACAGTCCAGAAAGCGGCGAGATGTCAGTAACGTCATTGCTATCCAAGATCAATGTCTTAAGGTTTGTCAGATTCTCAAGAGGTCCTAAATCGCTCACTTGGTTGTTCTCAAGATTTAACCAGGTCAAATTGACACAATATTGCAATCCGTCGAGACTCTCAATATTTAAGTTTCTTGCATCCAAGCGGTAAAGCTTGTTCACATCCGATTGGGTCAAAATCAGAAAGGGCTGACCCAATTCAGCCCGAACGGCGCTTTCCAGTGCCTTGTCCTTGAACAAAACAATATTCCCTGCGGGTAAAGGACAACCGACCAACGTAAGGAACATGAGGGATAAAGTTATAGGTTTCAACGTCTTGGACAGCCTAGGACTCATGGCCACCCCCTTTACATTTGTGGCTCAACGTTTTCAGACCACACAAACCAAACTTTTCTTAACACACATTATGAAAAAATCTCGACAATTTGTCAAGAGATTTCTCTTGCCCAGGCAATACCCGCTCTCTATCTTGAAAAACCAAACCTTCCAATTCTCTCTAATTTACCAGAGAGAAAAGGAAATTGTTGCAGGAAACGCCTTTTTCCGAAAAATCATTCCGGATTCGGCTCAGGAATGTTGCACTTTCCTGTTAAATAGCCCAACAAGGGTGCTTGTCCACCATATGCCCCTAAAATATCTGCCAAAAACTGAAGAACGCGACATATAATGTCTTGAACTGCGTCCGCGCGCGAGGGCACTCTTTGTGTGATACTCGTAATGTGCTTCACTGGAACCTCCTTTGATGCTCGAGCATCTCCCAAAACTTGGCTTTAGAAAATCGCCCTTTTGTCAATAGTTTATCCCTTTCCAGGGATTTTGTCAAGGAGTCCGTTGGTTCTTTCAGCATACGCGCCGATCCACAAGGTTCTCCAGTATGGCCGGTCCACTTTTAAGAAAGTAGCCGTCTCATCTGTTCGGCGATAGCTCGTATGTGTTCCGGACCCGAACCGCAACAACCACCGATAAACTTGGCGCCGGCGTCGAGCAGTTCTTTTACGACACCGGCATAGAGTTCCGGTGGCGCCGAATAGCAAAGACTACCGTTTTCGCCCAAAGTCGGTTTCCCCGCATTGCCTTTTACCCACAAGGGTAGGTCCGCGCCACAAGCCGAAAAACTACGAACAATAGGAGCGAACGATTCAATGCCCACGCCGCAATTCGCCCCGACAAAGGAAGCCCCGTTCGCTTTTGCCATGTCGTACACCTGCGCCACACTGACGCCCATCATCGTATATTCGTTGTTTGGACCCGAGTCAAAACTGAAAGAGACCCCTACCGGTACATTTACAGCATCTAGACAACCTTTCAAGGCGGCTTCGGCTTCCATCAGGTCTGTCTGCGTCTCTATGACGATCGCATCCACCCCGCCTTCTACCAGCGCCACAGCTTGTTCGGCAGCGGCGGCTGTCACCTCTGCTGCATCAATTTCCCCCATCATCACCATTTTGCCGCAAGGTCCTATGGACGCGAAAACATAGGCTTTTCCGGCGGCAGCACGCTTGGAAATAGCTGCCCCCGCACGGGACAACTCGCCGGCGCGATCTGCCATACCGTGTTTTTCCAATGCGATACGGTTGCTATTGAAAGTATTCGTCAGAATGACTTGTGCCCCTGCGGCGACATAATTACTAGCCACAGCGAAGACCTTCTCCGGCGCTTGGATGTTCCATAAGTCGCAAATCTCGCCGGGACGTGCCCCGAGTTTAATCATTTCCGTACCCCAGGCACCGTCCGCACACAAAGGCGGTAATTCTCTCAAGTTGTCCCGCGTAAGCTTTACATGGGGATCAAAATTAGTCATCGTTTTCCCTTTCATGAAGAACCGTATAACTTTGCCTATAGATTCAAACCGATTTCATTGCTGACGATCTGTTCTAATGTTTGACGTTTGCGAATCAGCACGGTGTCGCCATTGCTTCGTAGCAGAACCTCCGCAGCCTCCGGAAAGGAATTATAGTTCTTGGTGCACATCCCGCTGCAGTAAGCCCCCACTGCCTCGATAACCAGCGCATCACCGATTGCTGCTTCCAACAGCTCGCGGGGCGCCAGTCCTTCGGGGTTTCCCGGCGCCGGCGTGAGCACGTCTCCGCTCTCACAACAATGACCCACTACGATATAGTTCTTTCTTCCGCGGGAACCTTGGTTGGCAGGCACAACGACCAGGGGATGTTGCGCTCCGTAGAGCGTTGGCCTCGTCACCTCGGTCATCCCCGTATCTGTCTTGAGAAAAACGTAGCCGTTCTTACCGGTATCCACCACATCGATTATGGAACAAACCAGAGCCCCCGCATTCGCAACCAGATAGGTGCCTGGTTCAATTTCCAGATGAAGCCGTCGTCCCGTCTTCTCGGCAAATTGTTCCACGTCCCGCTTAATCACCATCCCAATTTCCTGGAGATTGGCCGTAGGCTCTCCGGACATCCTCCCCACCTTAAACCCACCGCCAAGACTCAACACCTTCACGTCCGGCAACCGCTCGGCAATATGTAGAGACAACTTGGCGCATCGATTCCATACCTGAGGATCGGCACCGGAACCAATATGCGTGTGCATCCTGGTGACGCGTAATTTCCACTTCTCAGCGACGGCGAGGACTCTCTCCAGGTACTCGTGCCAGATACCAAAACTCGCTGTAGGACCTCCTACATTCGTTCGGTTATTGTGTCCTGAGCCTAACCCGGGATTGATCCGCACCCCGGCCTCAGTACCAGGACATAACTCACCATAAATTTCCAGTTGGTGTAACGAGGTAGCATTGAATAACACGCCTTTTCCCAGCAGCTCGGCTAAATTTTTGGGTATTTCCTGTGCGGTGATTTGAATGTGCTGCGGTGGCACTCCCGCCAGCATCGCCCGTTGAGCCTCATACCCACTGCTTGCATCAATGAACAGCCCCGCTCTGTGGAGGATTTGTACAATCGCCCTAGTAGGACATGCCTTCATCGCATAACGCGCCGTAAACCCAAACGCATTCGGGAAGGCAAGCACTTCCGAGGCCCGTCGAAGCAACGTCTTCTCGTCATAGACAAAAACAGGCGACCCGAACGCCTCGCGGATCGCCAATACCTGCTCCGGGGTCAAAAAAGCCAATCTCTCCATAAAAACCCTAACTCTGTTTACTTTTTCAAAAAGGAATCAGACGCCCATGATTCTACTATGGAATCTACGAGCTCGCAACCGGATGTATTCGTCCCGTATCTGTGGCAGGTTCTGGTGGTTTAACCGTGCCATGACCATTAACCTTTAGCCTGATGAAGATGGGATGCGGCCTCGGAATCCCCCCGGGGCGAGGCGACGGCAATGTAGGGGCCGTTCACGAACCGCGTTGCGGGGATAGAAAGCTCTCCCAGGCACTGTCATTTCGAGGAGTGCCGTAGGCGCGACGTGGCAATCTCCTCGGGTATCAGGGGGAAACCCGGGATGCGATAGGGCGCAGCGCGTTGCGCCCGTACAACAAAGACGAGGGGATTGTCTCGCGTTGGAATGACAGCAAGTTAACAAGCCGTAGGAAAAGACCGCCCTTCACTCACCTTCAGTTTTGTTTTCTTTGGTTGTATCCGTATTATTTAGCCCTTGTCTCAAATGTTTGGAGAACAGTCATGTTACGACAAGTGGATGCTGTATTTTTCGATTTCGGAGGGACATTGGCTTTTGAACCGTACACGCATGTCGACAGTTTCTACGCCTACCTGGTCTCTCACAAAATTGAGACAACTCGCGAAGAAGTGCAAGCCGGCATTGCCGCCATGGAGGAGTTTGACCGCTCTTGGCATGAACAGCACGGCGGCGATGGTTCCAAACGTATTTCTGAAAGATTCTGGTTTCGTATGTGCCTTGAGTTCGCACGACACATCTCCTCCGTTGTCGATAAAGAGGACCTGGCGGAAGTGCTCCACGCCGACCATCGGGTTATCCCAAATCATCTTTACGAGGACACGATTCCCACGTTGGAAGTCTTGCACCGCGCGGGCATCTGTATGGGCGTCATCAGCAATTGGGACGCCCCCATCCTGGAGTTTGTGCTACACGACCTCAGAATACGCCATTATTTTCGTACCGCTGTCTCCTCTCGTTGCGCAGAGTGTGAAAAACCCGCCCCAAAGATCTTCCTGGAAGCGTGTCGCAGGGCAAATGTTTCACCCGAGCATTCCGTGATGGTCGGCGATAACCCCGCCGCGGATGTTCAGGGCGCACTGGGCGTGGGAATGATGCCGGTCTGGATTAACCGTAATGGCACAAATATTTCCATTGCGTGTCCTACAATTTACCGCTTGTCAGAGTTACCCGCGCTCCTCAGTCGAACCTTGACACAGCCCTAAGGGCTGGGGCATATCTTGACACCCAGGGGGAATACCGGACAGGTTTTCGGTCGGGAATTAAATGTTGACTTATATTATCAAGTATGTTATGATTGAATAAACTAATAAACGGTCACTTTTACTAGTTGACGGAGCAAGAACAACATGGTGAGTTGGATTGAAAGTAACGGAGATTTTTCTCAGCTGAGTGGCGCCGAACGGCTAAAAGCTGAAAGCAAAGGTTTGTATGGTGCGCTACCCGAAGACCTGGCGCAACCGGTAGACCATTTCAGCGAAGAGGGCGCAGGCATTTTAAAGTTTCATGGCGCTTATCAAGAAGACGACCGGGACGCCCGAAAAGAACGTAAGAAACTTGGACAGGACAAGTTGTACTACATGATGGTCCGCACGAAGTTCGGCGGCGGCAAGATAACCCCCGAACAGTACATATGGTGCGATGAGTTCGCCACACGATATGGCCAAAATGACATGCGGGCTACGTCCCGACAGGACATCCAATTTCATGGTGTCCCCAAAAGTAATCTGCGCCGATTGATGCATGATCTGAATGTGCTGGCACATATCAGCACTCTGGGTGCTTGTGGTGACGTTGTGCGAAACACGATGGCCTCTCCGGTGGCGGACATTGACCCGCGTTATGTTGATCTGGGGTTTGATGCGGTTCGATTGGCTCAAGAAATCAACGCAAGGGCTTTTCCGAAGACCCAAGCCTATTATGAGCTTTGGATAAATGATCATGCTGTGCATGTGAACCCGGATGGTTCGGTGACATTTGATCGTCCGCCGACGCCTCAGGAAGAGGAAGACCCTCTCTATGGGAAAACCTATTTGCCTAGGAAATTCAAGATCGCGATTGGGGCGGATTTCGACAATTCGGTAGACCTTTACACAAATGATGTAGGGATTATGGCAGTCACCGACCACGACAAGATCATTGGGTTTGAGATTCTTGCCGGTGGCGGTTTGGGATTCTCTCATGGACGAGAAAAGACGTATCCGCGTTTAGCCGACCACGTGGCGTTTGTCTCCTATGATGAGATTTGGCCTATCGTGGAAGCCATCATCCATGTGCAACGCGACTGGGGCGACCGGACAGACCGGCGTCAAGCCCGCTTGAAATACACCGTTGACCGTCTCGGGTTGGAGACATTTGTCGGGAAGATTTACGAGTACGCGGGCCGAACATTTGCCCCACCTCGCGGGGTAAAGCCGAACGACCATCCGGACTTCCTCGGGTGGCACAAACAGAGTCAGCCCGGGCTCAATTACGTAGGCGTTTGGGTAGAATGCGGCAGGATCAAGGACTATCCCGGTAGCCATCAATTTAAGAGCGGGCTGCGCCGCATCGTTGAAAAGTTCCGTGTGAGCGTCCGGATTACTCCCGACCAGAACCTCATTTTGGCGAACATCCGCGATGAAGATGTCGCAGCGGTGCAAGACCTTTTGGACGAGTTTTCTATTCCCACCGACCAAAACCTCCCCAGAATTCGCCGTAAAGAGATGGCGTGTGTAGCTCTACCGCTTTGTAATTTAGCCACAACCGAAGCAGAACGCGTGATGCCGGAGGTTATGCGCGGTCTTGTAGCGGCAGGGTTTGGCGACGAAGACGTGGTCATCCGTATGACAGGCTGTCCTAACGGCTGTGCCCGGTCATCAGCTTGTGAAATCGGGCTTATCGGCAAAGGTACCAACCGCTACGTCTTAGCCGTCGGCGGCGATTATTTGGGCACTCGTTTGAACCAAGTCTTGTACCCCTCGATTGAGTTCAAAGACATCGTGCCTACCATCAGCAAGCTGCTTTCCTTGTGGAAAGCAGCACGAAAGCCCGAGGAACATTTCGGTGATTGGGCGTACCGGGTTGGCGTGGACCACTTACGGAAGCAACTGGAAAACGGTGTGATTACTGACCAGACGACTTAACAGCGAGGACTTCTTATGACCGTTGCGCAGAATGAGACAGAACTAGTTGCCCAGCTGAATCAGCTGTCCCCTGAACAATTATTTGTGTGGGCAAAAAAAGAGCACGGACAACGCGCAGGAATCATTACGAGTTTTCAAGACACGGGTTGTGTCATGATAGATCTCATGAGCCGCGTCGCCCCCGGAATGCGGGTGATCACGGTTGACACACTCCGCCTTCATGATGAAACCTACGCCCTGATGCGCGAAGTGGAACAACGGTACGGCATTCAAATTGAACGGTTTACCCCCGATCCGGAAGCCTTGCAGCAGATGATTACGGAACACGGAGAGTATCTTTTCTTCGATAGCAGAGCCAAACAAGAACTTTGTTGTCAGATACGCAAAGTGGAACCGAATGCCCGAGCGCTCGAAACCCTCGACGTCTGGTTTACAGGTTTGCGGCGAGACCAATCGGAATTTCGTTCTTCCACGCCCAAGGTACAATGGGTTTTTCGCAACGGAAGACGAATTCTCAAAATCGCCCCCCTGGTGGACTGGTCGCAGGAACGAGTAGATGCCTACATTACAGAACATAATGTGCCCAAAAACGCCCTTTACGAAAAAGGTTATACCAGCATTGGGTGCATCATATGCACCACCCCTACCTTGTCTCATGAAGAAAAGCGCGCGGGGAGATGGCGGTGGCAGAATATGACCGGCGAAAAAGTCAAGGAATGCGGCATACACATGGACGGAAGCGGTATCTAACCGCACCGCATCCAAAGGCTGACGGAGTTATCCTAGACCATCTTTGTCCTGACAGAAAAAGCCGCACTTGCCGACTCATGGCACGAAGGGAAACCCTCCGAACCTTTCTTGGAAAACTCCGCTTCACGGCATTTATAGGAAAAGACAGTTTTGTCCCTTGTTTGGTACAATATTCAAAAAGGTTTTATTCAGCGACAACTTAAGAATTGCTTCCTCAGGCAGTTTGATACGATAATTATTACGTTGGGCCTTGCTTGTGGAAGTGGAGAGTCATAAAGTGAATAATAGCATCGTAGAGAAGGTAATCGAACAACTGCAATCTTTGCCATATGACTTTCAGCGTCAGGTGCTCGAGTTCACTCGTAATCTTGCCCTTTCCTCCCCAAGTGGCACACCCGGGGAAAAATTATTACATTTTGCAGGATCCATACCCAGCAGTGATGTGGAACTAATGCGAGAAGCCGTAGAACAGTAGCGATTTGACAAAGCCACAATACTTTTGCTAGATTACCGTCTAATTCTTAAAGTTACCGCGAAAAGTAATGACAGAAACCAAAGCATACGGCAAATTAAAGCTACTAATTTCCGGGCACATACCAATAGGCTGCTATAAGAAAAACAATAAAACAGCTTAGCAAAGCAAAAGGTCGAACGGGGAGCGATCAATAGTCATGCCCTGAACGAAGGGGATCGTGAAGAGATGCATCCGACTAAAGGTTTAGATTTCTGCTTAGCCGGTTCGTATGAGACGGAGCACCTGTGTTGCGTTTGGGGTGCAGCCCTTTTCACCTCTATGTGGTAGGATAAACGGAAGGCGGTGACCAGCCTACGATTGGCCTGCGGCTCAGACGGAAATAAACACTCTGCCCTCGCAGATTTGTTGAGTCTGTCAAACTACTGCAAGTCATTTCAAGGAGAAAACAATGGCCTTGAAAAAACAAAGAGAATGTTCTCAAGGAATCTCTACCAAAGCTGAGCCATGTCCCAATTGCGGGGCGGTGCTCAAAAGCTGTCTCATGATCCTTGTGGGGCTTTTTCTGATTTTGCTCTTAATTGGCGTAATCGGTTCGCTGACGGGTAAGGATTCAACAACGCCCTCTTCTAAACCTGAAGCAGGATTCAAAATACCAAGTAGTGGCAAACAGTTAGTGACGTTCGACGAATACAAACGAATACAAAACGGTATGTCATATAGAGAAGTAGTTTCAATCATCGGCGCTGAAGGTGAAGAGATATCTCGAAATAAGATAGATGGTGTTCCTGGTGTTATGGAATCCATAGAAACCGTGATGTACCAATGGGTGAATAGCAATGGCAGTAACATGAATGCGATGTTCCAGAACGACAGGTTGATCCAAAAGGCACAATTTGGATTACAATAGAAAAAATGACCAACCAATCGTCGGAGCTCCCCCTCGGTTCTCTTGGGTATATGTGCTCAGTCTCTTCCCCGGTCTTCACTCTTACGTTTTCGGTTGCTTCGTGAGTTTTACTCTTCGCCTATTCAGCCAGAACTTTACCACCGCCTCGGGGCACACCGTCCGACCTTAAAAAATCCTAGCGTTCGATGATGAATTCATCGCGAACGGCACCGGACATGTCACAGGCTTTGTAAGACACCCGTGAGTCGTCAACTTGGATGACTTGGTAGGTCGCGTCGCCGACGAATGCCGCAGCGGCATGTGGCGGCAGTTCAAACGGCCTGGTGCGTCCCGGTATTGCAACGGAGGTGACATAGGTAGTCCCTTCCCGTGGTGACGACATAACCTTGCCACCTTTCAAGGGGTGCGTGCGGACATAATCGTGGACATGCCCGGTCAAGACCATCGTCACATGATACGCGTCGAACTGAGCCCCCCACTGCGCCCGGATGTCGGCATAGTCTTCGTCAAAGTCGGGTTCCAGACAGTATGGTGGGAAATGGAAAATGACGAACTTCCAGGGTTCTTGGGAGCTCGCCAGCCGGTTTTTTAGCCACTCCGTTTGCGCCGAAACATCCGCGGTTGCGTCGAGTACCACAAACAGGGCGTTGCTGTATCGAAAACTGTAGGCACGCTCCGGCTCCAAACTGGGAGGACCGTTTCTGGGCAAGGTGAAGAGCTGTAGATACATGGAACAACCCAGACCGTCTTGATTGTCGTGATTGCCTATCGCTGGCACTATCGGGCGCTGTCTGAAAACATCTGTAGAATAGGCAAAGAGACAGTCCCAATCGTCCCGGTACAGTCCGGTGCTAACGAGGTCGCCCGAGATGGTGTAGAACGCCGTTTCAGGGTGGCGTTCAAAAGCGGCATGAAGCAATTTCCCCCAGTCCGGCGAACGGTGAGTATCGCTGAAATAGACAAACGTGAAGGGCTTGGGCGCCGCAGGCGCAGTTCGGAACGTTGCCTTTTCACTCCAAACGCCTGCGGTCTCACTCCCCACTTGGTAATCGTATTCGGTGTCAGGTTCCAGCCCCAACAGCGTGGCAGAAAACCAGTGCATATATCGGTCATTTAAGAGTTGTCGGTCTTCCATTACGATATATTCAGCCCGAGCCATCTGCCAGGGGAGCTCCGTTTGCCCTTGGTCTATGACGCTTTTTCGGTAACGAACCACACCGTCTTTGACCTCTGTGTTCGTGCGCCATTGGATGGACTGACTGACAGCGGGGTCGTCCGACCAGGTTAGAAGTACCGAGTCCGGCTGTTTCGAAGAAGGAAAAGGCGTTTTTCGGAAGGCTTCGACCAGGTGAGCTTCCCGCGCACGACCTCGTATGGTGGTCAACAGTTTGTTGCCGCGAAGAGGCTCGGGCACGTCTTTCAAAACCAAGTCATCCCAATCGTGATACGTCATGGCGCCGGGCGCCAAATCAACAATAGAGAATTGGGATGGGACAAGGTTCGTTATTTCTGGGATCGTTCCATTTTCCACAGGCCCAACGGCAACAAGGTAATGAGGACGGTGCTTATCAAAACCATTTATCCCCAGACCTACATGACCTGCGGGCATGCGCTTCTGCCAGACTTCATAAATCCATCCCTCCATGTTGGTCACAGTCATATTGGTCTTCTGAAAACCGGCTTCCGGTAGCCAAAACGGAATCTCCTTCTGCGCCGTGTCGCGCAGTATAGAAATCACCCCAGGCTTATCTATGTCGAACGTCCAGTACCGAGTCGCCAAGACATCGCGTTCTTTCGGCGTAAGAAAGTTCAAAATCGCGGTTTGATTCAATTTTTGGAGTTGTTCTTCGTTGTACGAAGCATACAGGCGGGTGACGATAGCCGAGACGGCTTCATCGACGGTTTCCTGTGCGGAAACAAACCCGCTTGCAATTACAAGAACAACAACCAACAGAGCTGAGAGTCTTCTAGAAACTTTCATAGGGGTTATTCTCCTCAATGCAAGTGGATAACCTTAGGAGGTCATTTCGTGCCATAGGTCTAACATGGCGGCGCATTCCTCGCGTGTCTCGGGAACCACACCGGGACGGATAATGCACCGCGCACCCGTTGCCTTAACAATTTGTGACAGCCTTTTAACGTAAGAGCGCCATGTCTCACCGGGGTGAGCTGCAATGCCGCTGTAGAGTACGGTACCTGTCGCTGCACACTGTTCCATGAGCCAGTGTGGATCATACACGTCAGGCTGAACATCGATAGCTCGCACCACACCGCATTGACAAAGTTGCATGAAGAGGTTTTCGTGTCTACCGCAAAAATGAGCGAATCCACCGCCAAACTGCGCTAGGGCACGCTCCACGTAGGGAATAACCCACGTCGCAATACTTTCGGGAGACAACAGAATTGCGGTGTCTTCACTCACGCGCGCTCCACCATGAGGGAAGTAAACCCCTTGAGGTGTGCCGTGACCATGGATCATGTGGTTCAGCGGTTCGTTTAAAAAAGACTTCACGTATTTTGTGGCGCGCACGTACAGGTCCAACGAGCTTTCCAGGAGTTCTTTGGCCCAAGGCTGCCGTGATTCTTCCAAGATATCAGTAAACAGATCATGTCCGTAGAGCAGATGGGCAATATCAAAGACACCCTGCGTATCAGCCAAATAGGCGGCGATTTCGGTCTCACCGCTTTTAAGGTAGCATTCATATACTTCGCATGCTCGCCGCATCATGGACGTTTTGGCAATATCTATTTCGGGGATACGGCGGATACATGACTCCTCGAGGGGATCACCTGGCCAAGGCATTTGATCTCCCTGCAATGAAAACTCCAGACCCGCCAGAGCGGGCACAAAGACCACTCCGTAATTGGCGCGAATCGTCGGGATACCGTCAGTAGGCCAGTCGATTACCATGCGGGCGCGGTCACGCTGTGCCTGCCACATCAAAGACGGATTCTCCACCTGAAGTCGGTAAGGCGGCAGCCCATCCGGCTCCGGCGCAGGGATCAAAAGAAGACAGGGTCCCTCCCCGAGCCAAAAAGATTCATGAAGCTTCATTTTCTCTTGTTTTGTCATGGCACCTTCTCCTACCTCACCCGGGGCGTTTCAAGACTTCCATTCTATGCGTGAATCGAATCCACCCCAGTCGGCAACCCCTCCAAAACATACTCACAGCAGAGCGCGTGCCACTTTGTGCACAGCGCGAATCATCCAATCTATGTGTTGGTCCTCGAAACGATGAGAAAGCGTGAACACGACCACTCTGCCCAGCAAATCTAATGTTCTGGGACACATGTCGGGACTGTAGACGCGTGTTGGATCGTGTTTGGGCGATGTCCAGGGCCAGCCACTTGCATCGGCGGAATACTTGCCCATCACATATTCCCAATAGCAGTAGATATGTCGGTCAGGGATTCCTTTGTCGTAGACACTAGCGGCGGGGACACCCTCAGCACGCAGCGCTTCGGCAAACTTCTTGGCCATTTCACTCGTGGGCAGGAAAAATCCTGCGCTTATGCCGAGATCTCCTTCCTCACAAGGCGAACGATGTAGGGTAATACCAGGAACATCTTTTATGCCTTCCACCAGGCGGCGCTTCAGTCGGCGCGTTTTTTGAAGGATACCAGCCATACGGTCGAACTGGACGCAGCCCAGCGCGCCTTCCATTTCATTCATGCGGAAATTCTCGCCGGCAAACGGAGTAATCGTCGTGTCTTGGGGTTTCCAAAAACACATCGCCGAGTCATGTCGAACCGCCGCTCGCTCGTATACTGTACGGTCCCGGGTGACTACCATCCCGCCCTCTCCTGCCGTGATGACTTTGAATTGCTGCAAGCTGAAACAGCCGACATGACCTATCGAACCCAGCGGGGTACCTCGATATAGTCCGCCACATGCTTGAGCACAGTCTTCAATTACAAGGAGATGGTGGCGCTGCGCAATTTCCATAATCTCGTCCATCTTGCAGGGGATTCCCCGCATGTGAACCGGCATGATGGCTTTGGTGCGCGGGGTAATTTTTCTTTCCACGTCAGCGGGGTCCAGAGTCAGACTGTCGTCGATTTCAGCAATAACAGGAGCGCCGCCACAGATAAGAATCGCGGACGCTGAAGCAATGTAGGTCAGGCCCGGTACAATTACCTCGTCACCTTCCCCCACACCGATGCCCACTAACCCACAAATCAGTGCCGCAGTACCGCCGCCTACCGCCAAGGCATAATCGCACCCAGTAAAAGCTCGGAATTTGGCTTCCAACGCGGCGCATCGCGAGGTATCCCCTGCGGAAAAACGGAAAAGACACTTACTGCGAAGCACTTCCGTCACCGCGGCGATTTCTTCTTCACCGATGTCACCCGGACCAAGCGCCGTGCTTGGGAATGGTTCTGTTGTAACGGGTGTACCGCCATCTATCGCGAGTTTCTCTGCTGTCATTCCCTGCCTCCAAACTTATTTGGATAGAAGCCTTCCAAAAAAAGCGACTTTCGCCTTCTGAGATCACACATGAGGAATCTTTAGACTAACCTTTTTCTGCTCGCACGGCAACCTGCATCTTGTGAGACGGTTTTGGATCACCGAACCTTCTTCTTTCGAAATGCATCCGATAGTGTATCAACAGTCAAACTCGATATACTTTAGAATAACCAGAAAAATCTTTGGTGAGGTTCCAAAAACGAAGTGAAGTTGCAGATGGTCTTCGTAGCAACGGCGGCAAGTCTCATCCTATGGGTAATAACGAACGTGGGTCCGTGTGAGGAGAAAAAATTAGAACTTGTAGGTTTGACCGTCACCCCTCACGTCCGGGCGGACATCATGCAGTACAGAAAAGAAACGGAACCTGCGGAAGGCGCAAGGGTTCAACTTTTTTTCAAAAACATCTCCCAAGAGAACGACGTCTTAACGTGGGATAGTAGACTTCGTGTCTTGTTTAACGGCTTGTCTCCAGATGTATTGCTTACAGAACGAACTTGGGCGTGGCACGACCTGCCCTCCGCCACGCCGGAGGAATCCTTCACTCTTCCCAAAGATTCCCTTGTGGTTTGGTCTTTTAACGGCAGGCGTCTGCCTTTTGGTGTTGGGGGCGAAATACAACTGGACGTGGGCGCCACGGAAGAACCATGGTTTTCAAATAGACTGATCTTGTCCCAGCCTGCTCTATGGATTTCCTCCATCACATTCTTTGCGCGGGAAGATGTTCTGTACCCCGACCTCATCGCAGTACATATCGCTAACAATGGAGACGACGATGTTTTTACCGTTGGGGCACGTCTGTGGTTGCCGACAGATCCCAACACGCCGCGCATCTTGTCGCGCCAGTTAGCCATGGAACGCATCGAAGGGTTCAACGGATGGAAGAACATACCCAAAAAAGATCGCGGCGGGTTTATTGCTGTGACCCCGCCCTTGCCGCTGACGTATGCCGCGGTGGAGGTTCTGGTCGAACATCAAGACAAACACGCCGAGTCGCTCTGGACATTTTTGCGGATTAAACCCGAACGGTTTGATATTTCAGGAGGTTGGGTTAACGACGCGAAAAATTCGATTACAAAGGAACCCTTTCTCAAAACACTCAAGAGACTGCACGTCAACACGGCGCACATCGCAGAAACACCCGGATATTCCGATTCCCCCCTCTACGAAAAATATCCGTTAAAATACTTCAACAAGCTGACACCCTTCCACATTTATGATGCCGATGCCCAGCTACCCCGCATCCATGCCGTGGAGTTCTTGGGCGAACCTCAATATGGCGGAGGTCGTCCGGTTCCGCCTCAAGAAGTTTGGAGAGAACTCTATCCTTATACCAAGACCCGATTGCCCACCACGGTTACGAACAGCGAGGAACGCGTTTGGCGGGATTATGCGGGACTTAGTGATTTTCCACACTACGATGCGTATCGGGTGTCCGCGCCCTCTGCCGATGCATGGCGGAAATACGATCGGTGGGGCGACCAACGTATCGGTTGGGGGGCTCCGCTGGAAACCATTGGGGACATGTGCCGCTCTCTGCGGGAAATGAACCGTCCCATGCCCTGTGCTATTTGGTCGCAAGGTCCTCACGAAGGTTGGGATGTTTACGACAAACGCCGGAGAACCTCACCGACCACGGACGAAATTCGCTTACAAGCGTACCATGCATTGTCAACACGCATCACCTCTCTGTATTGGTTTAACCTGAGCCTGAGATCGTTAGTGAAGTGGCGCGACACACTGGGCGAACTGGGACGAATCGGCAGGGAAATCCGCATGTTGGACGAATTCATGCTTGAAGGAGACGCGTACGCTCACAGCCGGCTCCGCCGTCCAGACGGGGCTTTCGATTGGGACACGGCATCCGTATGTGGTCCCCGTGCCGCGTTATTATTTGCACTCGATCTCGACTATGTCCCGGACCCTTACGAACGAGTGTTTCGTTTTGGACCACCTAGGCCGGCGTCTTGGCGATTTGCATTACCTGCCTACCTCTCGGAGATTCAAGACGTTTTTCGCGTCGATGCCAATGGTACCTACGATGTGCCGTATTCGTTTGAAAACGGGCTAATCACGATCCAGGACACTATCAATAAAGTAGGTATCTATCTTGCTGCAGCCCGTCCCGGCACGCGGGAATATATCGAAGAGAAACGCAAACGACTCATCGAAGAAGAACAAAGCCTGGAATTTGACCCAGCCAATAACGATGAACATTTTGCACAATTGTTATCTCTCGTAAAAGATCGAGAAAGATAAGAAAAGACGAAGTCTAAGAGTCCTGGGCATCATGTTCTGCTATAAATGACAACCTGCAGTCATGTTGGGTTGCGAGTAGATGTTCGTTTATACTCAAGCCATATCTAAAGAAAGGATGTTGATATGTCTTTGGAGCCTGTTTCACGGCGTGCTTTCTTAAAATACAGCGTTCTATTGAGTAGCGGATTTATCCACGCCAAGAGATATTCTCAGAATGAGAGGATTGGAGTTGCCGTAATAGGGTGCGGCAATCGCGGGATGGAACTGATACGCGCGCTTTCCCGCCTGCGGGATGCCCGGATTGAGGCAGTATGCGATCTCTCCGAAGAACGATGCCAACAGGCAAGAAATCTTTCCGGTGGTATAACCTACTCGGATTGGAAGCCCGTCATCGAGAAAAAGAGCATTGACGCGGTGGTAATAGCCGCACCGGATGCGCTCCGCCCGACCATCGCAATAGCTGCTTTAAGAGAAGGTAAAGACGTTTTTTACGTGCCGCCTATGGCATTGACTCCGGATGACGCCCGTGTTTTAAGAGATGAAGTCATCCACCACCAACGGGTATTCCAGATGGGCATCCCTTTTGGAATCGATCCTGCTTGGCAGGAAGCTTGCCGGTTGATCGCCCAGGACTTGGCTGGAAAACTCATTTGGGCACAATCAGGGGCACGTTCGCCCGTTATCATCACTTCCTCAGCACATAACGGCAAGGGAAACCGAAAAGTCACAAGCCAACAGGGAGAACTGGCTTGGCGACTCAATCCCCAATTTTCTCTGGGAGCGGCTGCTACCGAGCTGTACATGGACTTAGCGCCCCTGCTGGAACTAAGGCCAGACAATCCGGTTCGGGTCTGCGCCGCCGGAGGCTGTTTTGAACACACCGCAAAAGAAAACCCGGATTCTATGGTACTTACCTGTCAGTACGCTGATGGTTTCACCCTTGCGCTGACAACCGCCTCCTATCAGCAGCCTTGTCCAACGCCCACGACAATACGGGGGGAGCACGCTGTACTTGAGTATTTCCGTGGCCACCTAACTGTGCGCGACGGGGTATCCTCAAAAAAGAAAGACCTTGTCACGCCTTCCGCCTATGTCGTTGAGGGAAACATATCCGCGATGACGTTTCTCTTGTCAGATTGGCTAAGAAATATCCGAAGCCGCGAGAAATGTGTCTGGAACGAAGAAAAGGCGTTTAAAACACAAGAAGTATTATGCCGAGGACTGGCGCAAGTCAGAAAAACCCTCGTGTAACCATTTTGGCGAGCACGTCACACGAATCAAACTATAATTGCGCTGGTATTTCCGAAACTCGTGGGGTGGGGGCAATTTCCTGTTTGTCCGTAGTGTGGAAAACTGCCACCGGTTTTTGAGTAGAGGCTTTGCGCCGCAAAGAAAATAGACTTCGCCACTGTTGCGCGCGGGCAAACTCCATTAACGGGTCAAATTGCCGAGCATCGATATGAGGGAAGGGTAAACTTCCATTTAATGCCCGCTCCGTGTTGGTACGATCGAATTGAGGTTCATCTACTAGGTAGGGGCTATAATTCTGCAGTCGAGAAGATAATATAGACTCCAGCGGCGTCAGTTTTCCCCGCAATTCTTCAACAAATTCGACCCGAATATTTGCCGGTTGGAGCAGCTGATTCGCCCACTCCAAAATCATTTGGTGAGTTACGGGGCACGGATTGGTCAAATGATAGACCTGGCCGGAGGGACCCTCTCGGTCAATAATCGTCCAGAGGGCTTTGGAAGTCCAATCTACGGGGATAAGGTTCTTCGTGCCATGCGGCACAGTAGCCATGCGGACTACCTCATTACCATTCGCGCGCCGAGATGCAATAATCTCAACAAGATGCAACACATTGTAAAAATTCATGAATTGCGAAATTCGCCCGTCGGGCATTGCCCCTATGATGATGCTCGGGCGGAAAATACTGCCACGAACCCTGCCTTCATCCAGAGCCCGGCGCACCATTTTTTCCGATTCACACTTGCTCCGCTCGTAGGTGTTATTAAACTCTTGGTTGACATCTAATTCGGTTTCCAACACAACACCGCGACGCTTCCCAGCCACATAGGCGGTGCTGACGTGATAGAGCGGAATTTCTGTGTTGCGGAGAAACTCAAGAAGATGGACGACACCACCGACATTGGTTGCCCAACATTCTGCATCCTGCAAGGGGTTGAAACTGGTGCATGCCGCACAATGAACGACCGCACTTATTTGCTCGCGAATAACGTCCAAAACCTGTTTTGACAGACCCAGATTGGGTTGACTTGTGTCACCCAGTAGGATGTGAATCCTAGAAATGTCCGACACCGGGCGGTCAACATGACGCAGTACCGCCTTAATGCGCTCCAAGGCGGAGTCCCTGTCCGCGTCTCGCATAAGAACAAAGGTTTCATAACCACGAGCCAGGGCTTCTCCCAGAACCCAGCTGCCCATGATTCCCGTGCTGCCCGTAAGCAACACCATACGATTAGTCATACTGTCGTTCCTTTTGCCTTGAGACACCTACCGTGTTGGAGACAATCGGGCAGGATGAGAATAAACAAACACACCTCACCTTGCTGTAGGCTTCCTGCATACTTATAGAGAATACCTTTACATCATTACAACGTTACAGGAAACCCTATTTTGCCAACCCGACAAAGAAAATTCAAATTCTGTATAAGTCCAATACGTTAGGTACTTTCTGTTGTGTTGGGCGATGAATTGGAGAGAAGGTTTTCCATGAAACTAATTAAAGGAAAAGCACCGAGGCGTTGCATCCGGAGTAAGTTGAAGCCATTCACGAAACCCTTTGGCACTGCAGCGAGGAAACAGATCAGACTTATACGCTCGGTTGTCATTGCGAGGAGCGGAGTCTTCGAAGCGACGAAGCAATCCCCTCAACCGCGCAGCGCAAGGGAACATCGGGCAAGGTCATCCCCTCATTCCCGGGGGATTGCCACGTCGTGCCTAACGGCACTCCTCGCAATGACAACCTGAAGTCGCAGCGCAAGAGGGAGTTGCCCCTCCGCGGCTCCTAGCAATGACAACCTGAGGTAATGGACGTAACAGGGCTGTTCTGAACATAGTAGGGGCAACCCCCGTGATTGCCCAACGCTAGCGCCCCGGCACGCCCGGGCAGTACGGATGCGAGAGTCTTTGGAGCCTGTTCTAATCTTCCGTTCCCCCCGTCCGAGGGGATACATACCCCATCCCCCGGATATCACCCAGCTGGATACCGTTCCCCCCCGTGTACGGGGGATACAAGGTTCGCGAACTATGAGTTCCAAAGAGATCATCCGTTCCCCCGGCGTGCGGGGGAATACAGGGGGGCTGAACCGTGCGACGGGGGCGTGGTAGGGGCGAGGCATGCCTCGCCCGTCTTCTCCCCTTTCCCCGTCCCCCGCGCTGTCATTGCGAGGAGCGAGTCTTCGAAGCGACGAAGCAATCCCCTCAACCGCGCAGCGCAAGGGAACATCGGGCAAGGTCATCCCCGAATTCCTGAGGGGATTGCCACGTCGTGCCTAACGGCACTCCTCGCAATGACAACGTGAGGACGCAGCGCAAGAGGGCGTCGCACACGGTTGCGAACTTTCCAAACTACCTAAGGGGATTGCCACGTCGTGCCTGCGGCACTCCTCGCAATGACAACCTGAAGACGTAGCGCAAGAGGGCGTCTTACCTGTGGCACTCCTCGCAATGACAGGGAGCAAGCCATAGCGCAATAGGAGGGAAAAACAAGTAATCTTAAGTGGTCAAAGCGGTTCGTAAATAATTCAAGCGTACCTCGGAAATGCCCTGCGTCGGTGCCTTTCTTTTGATGACCTTTATACAACGTCCTCTCTTCAATTGCTCATCCAACCTAACAAAAGGTGCCAAAGGTACTGGACTTGTACAGGGGTTGGACAAACCGAAAGAAAATCACGTATTATCAGCCCGTTTTACAGTCCATGAAAGGGGTTATAGCGATGAAAGAAATCCTGCTAGGGCTATATGTTGTCGTTTTGCTTTTCAGTGGTGTCTATGCTGCTCGCCATACCAAGACCTTAGACGGTTTTTTTCTGGGAGGGCGGAGCCTGGGACCTTGGCTTTCGGCGTTTGCTTACGGAACAACCTATTTTAGTGCTGTTATCTTCATAGGATATGCCGGCAAGGTCGGTTGGGGATTTGGCATGGCCGCCTTATGGGTTGCTTTGGGCAATACACTTATCGGCAGCGCCTTATCTTGGCTGGTTTTGGCAAAACCCACTCGGCGCATGACAGAACAGTTGAATGCGATGACGATGCCGGAGTTTCTTGCCGCTCGCTATGAATCTCCTTACTTAAAGCACTTCGCAGCCCTCATCATTTTCGTATTCCTAATCCCGTATTCGGCGTCGGTCTATATGGGCTTGAGTTATCTCTTCGAACATGTTTTCTTTCTGTCGTATTCAAGCGCTGTCGTGCTCATGGCCGTTTTTACGGCGATTTACTTGATTGTCGGCGGGTACCGTGCGATCGCGATGGCTGATGTGATTCAAGGATCCTTGATGATTGGGGGCGTCTTCGTCTTGGTGTATTTTGTATTGGGAGCACCTGAAGTAAATGGTCTTGCAAATGCGATCGAGAAACTGCGAGCGATCGATCCCAAGTTGGTTTCGCCTTCCGGTCCCCCGGGATGGATTGCTATTGGCTCGTTGGTGCTCCTCACCAGTTTGGGGCCCTGGGGACTTCCCCAGATGGTACAAAAGTTTTATGCCATCAAAAATGATGCCGTTGTGCGGTCAGCCTCCGTTGTTGCCACCTTGTTTGCCTTGGTGATAACGTTCGGCGCCTATTTTGCAGGTAGTTTAACCCGCCTGTTCTTTTCACAAATGCCACTTGATGCGGTCACGGGCAAACCCAACCCTGACCTTTTGATTCCTCAGATCATCATCAAAACCCTGCCGGAGTGGGGATCGGCTTTGATTCTTTTGCTGGTGCTCTCGGCGTCCATGTCCACGCTCTCTTCGCTGGTGTTGGTATCGAGTTCTGCCGTAGCGATTGACCTGCTCCCCGCAAGGCAACAACATCAGAAAGTGCTGTGGATGCGGATTCTTTGCGCTGTTTTTATCCTGTTTTCAGTCGTGACTGCTCTTAAGCCACCGTCCATTATTTTAAGTCTAATGGCAATATCCTGGGGTACAGTAGCCGGGGCATTTTTAGCACCCTATCTTTATGGGCTGTTCTTTCCCAAAGGAACCGCTGCCGCCGCTTGGGTATGTGCCCTGCTTGGGTTAGCCATTTCCACGGGGGGATCGATTTATTTCAAACTGGATCCTTCTAAGACCCCCTTGCTGGGGTCACTAGCCATGCTGATCCCGCTGGTTGTTTTCCCTCTGGTAAGTCTGGTAACGCCCAGGGTGAGCAAGGAACAGATGTCGAAGCTCTTCCCGAAAATCGAATAAAACGGGACACCATCCTTCGGAAAGATATGAAACCAACCCCCTAAAAACACTGCGGGCAAAACCTTATGCTGAAGGCTTTGCCCGCCTATGTTTCTTAACAAACGTGCGATTGACCCTGCAAATCAGTCAAAGTCGTGCGATGGAGCCGGCGGCCCGCTCTGTTTCTTCTTCTTCTCCGGCAAATCGGTGACAAGACACTCGGTGGTAATAAACACACTAGCAACGCTAACGGCATTCTGCAACGCGGATCGCACCACCTTTGCCGGATCAATGATGCCGGCTTTCACTAAATCTTCGAACTCGCCAGTCGCTGCGTTGTAACCGTGTCCGAACTTCATATCGCTGACTTTTTCCACCGTGGTGGAGCCATCGAGACCAGCGTTTGATGCAATCGTAAACAACGGAGAAGACAGTGCTTTACGGACGATGTTCGCACCGATCGCCTCATCCCCTTCGAGGTTCAGCTCATCAATCTTCTTGCGGGCACTCAAGAAAATCAACCCACCGCCCGGCACAAACCCTTCCTCAATGGCGGCACGGGTTGCATTGAGTGCGTCGTCCGTGCGGGCTTTCTTTTCTTTCAATTCTACTTCGGTTGCGGCTCCGACCCGAATGACCGCGACGCCGCCCGCCAACTTCGCGAGACGTTCCTGCAATTTTTCCCGATCGTAATCGGACGTCGTGGTTTCTATTGCCTTCCGTATGGTCTCGCAACGCGCCAAGATATCCTTCTTCGAACCGGCACCTTCGATGATAGTGGTGTCGTCCTTGGTGATCTCGACGCGTTTGGCACGACCGAGCTCTTTTAGTTCCACATGCTCGAGTTTTTTGCCCAAATCTTCAGAGATGAACAAGCCGCCGGTCAAAATAGCGATGTCGCGCATGATCTCTTTGCGCCGATCGCCAAATGCTGGGGCTTTAACGGCAGCCACTTTCAACACGCCGCGAATCTTGTTCACGACCAACGTCGCCAATGCTTCTCCCTCAACGTCTTCGGCAATAATCAACAAGGGTTTGCCGGAACCGGCGAGGTTTTGAAGCAACGGCAGCATATCCTGGATGGAACTGATTTTTTTCTCATGAACGAGGATATAGCAATCTTCCAAAACCGCGGTCATATTCTCCGGGTCGGTGACGAAATAGGGCGACAGGTAACCGCGGTCGAACTGCATACCTTGCACCACTTCCAATTCGGTTTTTAGCCCTTTGCCCTCTTCAATAGTGACGACCCCATCTTCCCCGACCTTTTCAATGGCATCGGCAATCATCTTTCCAATTTCTGCATCACCATTTGCAGAAACCGTGGCAACATGGACGATGTCGTCCGTGTTCCGCACTTTCTTACTGTTGTCTTTGATATAGTCCAGCACGGCAGCCAACGCCTTTTCCATGCCCCGTTTCAGGTGCATCACATTTGCACCGGCTGTCACGTGCTTAAACCCTTCGTGAATCATGGCTTGAGCGAGTACCGTTGCCGTCGTCGTACCATCTCCTGCCACGTCGTGGGTCTTGCTTGCTGCCTGACGCAGCATGCGGGCCCCCATATTCTCGAAGGGATTCGGCAAGTCGATCTCTTTTGCAACCGTTACGCCGTCTTTGGTGATGTTGGGCGCCCCATAGGACTTTTCAAGCACCACATTACGTCCCTTGGGTCCTAAGGTCGCCTTTACGGCATTTGCGAGCACATCGGCGCCGCGAATCAAAGCGCTACGTGCCTCTTCGTCGAAAATCAGTTGCTTCGGCATATGACACCATCTCCTTTCGCTTTACCCATATTGTTATTGTAAGTTTCCGCCAAGTATTTGAGTAACGACGCGCGCGGTGTTTAGCACTCGATGTTAGTGAGTGCTAACAACACCAAATAGTATCACATATCTCGACTCATGTCAAGTGGGAGGAACACCAGAAAGGGAAAATGATAAGTGCTTAATTCACAATTAGTTAACTATGTAAATACGGCAAAATATCCGTGGATAATCTGCGGAGATTAACCTAAACATTATCGCCTTAATTTGCAGTCGATTCAATTGTTTTGAGTAACTCATCCGCCGTGATTTCTTCAAACCATTCTTTAACCATCTTAAGCTCTTTGTTCAAAACAAAGGTTGCGGGTAGAGCCCCGTCCCATGAGGTCTCTAGCCCTAGCACATAAACCAATTCATCCGGCGATCCAATAGCGGCAAAATACACTGGAAAAGGCACTTGGTGTTTTTCCATCAAAGCTTTGACTGCGCCGTCAGGGTCGCTCATGACAACCACACTTATCAAACGCACTTTGGTCTTGTCTGCACTTTGATAGAAACGGACAAATTCCGGAATTTCATGAACACACGGAGGACACCAGGTCGCCCAGACGTTGATGACGGTGAAATCGGAAGGTTGAGACTTTAGAAGTTTCCCCAGTTCCTCGGGGCTGGTACGAACTAACTCCCCCACGGCTAGCTTTTCCGCATTGGAGGACGAAGTGCGAGCCTGCTGATGGCAGGATACAAAGAGAACCGCAATTCCAATGTACAACCCAACAAGAAAGTTGCGGCAGAACCGTAACGATCTGCCGCAACCTGTTTTTCTTAAGTCTTGGCGAGAGCTCATTGCGCTTTCTTTTCGGCACGCTTGATGGTGCAACCCCACACTTTCACTTCGCTGGGTTCGACGGGTTTTCCCGCAAGCGTTTTGTCAATCGCATTGCGTAAATATTCGGTTTCGCCCTTCTTATCAGGCTCTTTGCGATCGTCGAATGGGCCGTGGTACACCAGCACCAATTCTTTGTTTAATACATAAAACTCGGGCGTGCGTGTCGCGCCCACCATGTCAGCGTAAACGTTGCCTTCGTCTTTCAAAATGGGAAACGGTAATTTATTCTCTTCGGCGTATTTCTTTATCTCTTCGACAGTAGTCTTGAAGTGGGAGTCGATGGACAAGAAAACGACGTCCTTTCCTTCATAGCTTTTTGCCAGCTCCGCCAAATGGGGATCGACCCCCCGTGAATAGGGACATTCTTGGGAACTGAAATCCAGAACCACCACCTTCCCCTCTAAATTGTTCAACGCGTATTCTTTTCCATTGTAATCCTTTAGAACAAAGGCGGGTAACTCGTCTCCAGGGCGAGGTTTCGGTGCGGGGGTCGATTCCTGCGCAGATACGGGAAACGCCACGCAGAAACAGAAAACCGCAGCTAAAGCCAAACTGACAAAACTTACGCCGATTTTCGATTTGCTCATAATCTTTCCTCCTTCTTGGTTTGTTCACCCATGCAATTTAAGAAACACCTTCGAATTGATGTTTTATTGCCGAGTAAACAGTGACCCCCTTTTTCATTTCCCAATGCAAAAAGATGAAAAGATCCGATCCAAAATCTCGTCCGTAGCCGTTTCTCCTGTGATCTCTCCTAGGGCATGCAGACTTTCCCGCAAGTCGATACTCAAAAACTCGGGAGATGCCGAGAAATTTTCCAGCAGACGCGTAAGCGCCTCCGAAGCCCGTCTCAGGCTGTCTCGCTGATGGGCTCGGGTGACTATGGCACTCGTCTGGACGGTCTCCACGTTACCGACGAGCAGTTCGGTCAACTGCTTCTCCAATAGAGAAAGATTCTCTCGGGTCTTAGCAGAAACCGAGACAGTGCCGGCAAACTCTTTCGTCCACGGAGGTATTTCAACATGGCGAACAAGGTCGGCTTTGTTGATAACACAAAGGGCTGGAACGTTCCGTTGAATAATGGTTTCAGCTATCTCAGCATCGTGGGTTCTGTCCGAATCGGCAGCATCGATTACAAAAAGTACAGCGTCCGCATTTTCCAGGGTGCTTTGGGCGGCTTGAACGCCGAGCCTCTCCACCTCATCTTCCGTCGCACGCAGACCCGCCGTATCGATAAGGCGCATCGGTACGCCACACAACGAAACGGTTTCTTCAATCAGATCTCGCGTAGTGCCCGGATGGGATGTGACAATGGCGCGGGCATCTCGCAATAGCGCGTTGAAAAGGCTGGACTTGCCGACATTGGGCTTTCCCACGATGGAGACTCGGGCGCCTTCTCGTATTACCCGTCCGGCGTTTGCCGTTGCCAGAAGCTCCCACATACGAGCGCGGCAACGCACGATTTTGGTTTTTAATTCTTCTGTAATAAGTTCTGGCAAATCCTCTTCAGGAAAGTCGATGGCCGCCTCCACGTGCGCCAAGGCTTCCGCCAGCTCGTCCCGCAGCTCATAGATAGTTCGCGAGAGTACCCCGTGGGCAGCGGCAGACGCGGCGCGCAGAGCAGCATCGGTTTGGGCGCGAATGCGGTCGATGACTGCCTCGGCTTGGACAAGGTCGATCCGTCCGTTCAAAAAGGCGCGTAATGTGAATTCCCCCGGACGGGCAAGACGTGCCCCCCGCGCAAGGACGAGATCCAAGACAGCCCGTAGCGCCGCGGTGCCCCCGTGACAGTTGATCTCGACGACGTCTTCGCGCGTATAACTAAACGGCGCCCGCATCACGTGAACAAGGACTTCATCAATTGTGCCCTGCTCGCCTACAATTTCGCCGTGGAAGACGCGTCCCGAATGGGTCCGGATATCTTTTTGACGCGAGGAAACGAAAATTGCCGCAACAATATCAATGGCTTTAGAACCACTGATACGGACGATGCCGATGGCGGCTTCTCCCGGAGCGGTAGCAATCGCCGCGATAGTATCTTCAGGTTTCTTGAGGTTCATCCTCGAAGGAAACCGCCTCCGCAGGTTGAGCGACATCCGAAGGTGGCGTTTCCTGCTGCGCAGCGCCGCGTTGTCGGGTAGCCATATTTCTCCTTCCCCCTCCGCGCCGACGACGTTGCGGGGCGTTTCGTCGAGACGGGGGACGTTCATTTTTCGGCGCTATAATGACACAACGGGACCCCGCTTCTCCCACGCTGAATGTTCGAACGTCCGGGTCATTTTGCAACGTGACATGGATGATACGGCGTTCCTGTGGGCTCATGGGCTTTACACGGATACGCTTGCCGGTTTCTTTCGCCCGACGTGCCAAACGACGAGCCATGTCTTCGAGCGCAGCCTTTCTACGGTCCACATATCCCGCGATATCTACCAAAATCCGGTCTGGGGAATCCGCACTTTCCTCTGCATGTACCATGCGGTTGATGAGATATTGAAGGGCTTCAAGCGTTTTGCCTTTTCTACCAATTAGCAGGGAAGAGTCCGCTGATTCTACCGTGAGCAACAAATCCCCGCTTTCTAAAACGGCCGCTTGCACCGTCGCCTCAAACCCCATAAGTCGAATCATTTCTTCCAGGAGGGCACGGGCACGGTCCCCTTCTATCGATGGTTGCTCATCTTTTATTTTTTCTGCAGGTCTTGATACGTCTTCCTCCTGCGAAAAAGCTGCGTCATCATGGGTATTTGTTTCTTCTGTTTTTTCCTCTTCGTCAGCCGCGACAGTCTCGGCGGCAACAGATTCGGAACTCCTGTTGCGCCTTTCCCGACGATGTGACCTGTTCCTATCCCGGCGCGATTTTCCTCCTTGTCGTGGAAGACGTCGGCTCGGTTTTGACGTCTCCTCGACAGGTTCCGGTGCCGCGGGTTTCTCATCGGGGAGATTTTCTGCCGTAACACGGACCTTGACGTCCCTTGCGCCGAATCCAAAGAAACCTTTGCTTCCCTCCTCTAAGATTTCGACATGAACTTCGTGGCGTTCCACGCCCAATTCCTGAAGAGCTTTCTGGATAGCCTCTTCCCTAGTACGTGCTGTCACCTCAACCGAACGCATCTTTCACAACCTCCTGCTGGAACACGGCATCAAGTCGGTCCCCCTCCGGACGGAACCCTGTGGAAAACAATCCCCCAAAAATCATTTCTTGTCTTTCTGCTTGGTCGAGCTGTCATTTCCACGGTTGCCCGGAACGTTTCGCGATGCCTCTTTCATTTCTTTCGCAAGTCGACGTTTTCGCTCTTGTGCTGCTGCGTAAAAATGTTTCTTTTTCCGAACCGGCTTCGGTTTTGTTTCCAAATCAACTTTCCCAGCCGGCATCCACTTGTTCTGAACAATTCCCAATACCGTGCTCGTCAAAATGTATAAATTCAGTCCTGCCGCCATCTTATAACAAATAAACGCAAAGAATATGGGCATAATGTTCATCATGAGACGCTGTTGGTCATTAGGCATCGCCGTAGAGGTTGGTGTCAGCTTCTGGCTTGCCACCATGGCGATTCCCATGAGAATAGGCAGCAAGTTCAAATAGTCAAACGTATTGCCCAAAAAGGGCACATGTTGCATGAAAGGTAAATGGAGAAGTCGGTCAGGTTGTGACAAATCGCGAATCCAAACATAGTCACCAAACCGTAACAACACAAACGGAGCGCCCCTTAGTTCATAACTGCACCATAACATGCGATAAAGCGCAAAAAAGACTGGCATCTGCAACACCATTGGCAAACAGCCGCCCAACGGGTTGACTCCCCGTTCCCGATACAACTCCATCGTCTTTTTCTGGAGTTCTTGTGGGTCATCTTTATACTTGGTCTTAAGCGCCTCCACTTCCGGGGCAAGCATCTGCATACGTTTCATACTTTTCATGCTTTTTACGGTAAGTGGATACATCGCAAGACGGACGAGAAGGGTTAGTGCAATAATAGCGATACCGTAATTCGGGATAACCCGATAAAATGCGTTTAAGATCGCCAGTAAGACTTTGGCAAACTTATCCATAAAATCGACTGATTGGAAGAACCTTATGGTAGTGGGCAGGGTATCCCAGGCGGCGGCTAAGTAGTCATGCTGGCTAGGACCCGCATAAAGTCGGAACGCAAACCGTGCTGTTTCTGACGGTTTAACTTCAAACCGAGGAGCGGCGACTCCAAAACGGTAGTGACTTTGCGTGCCTTGTGCCATTGTTTGTGCCCCGGTAAACTCCGGCTTCAACGCAACCACAAAGTAGGTCGTCTTTAGTGCAATCCATTCTGCATCCCACGTCTGATGGGCGTCGTCCGGGCGCAACTTCGACGTTTGCAAAATGGTATTTTTACCTTCTTTCCGCCAGACCACAGAGGGACGAATCCCCATCAGCTTATCTGCCGATTCCACATCGGGTGCCCATGTCAACCAGAATGCCGGGGTACGGTCAATTCCAAGAACGCGTGATTCGGGCTCCTGATTGGTATATTCCACAGCCGTATCTAGCACGTACGGTACATCCGCTAAGGTGAACGTCTTGCGGATTTGGGCAACGCCGGGAAGGTTGAGGGCAAAGGTCACACGTTGGGGGGTTGTCTCCACCACATCAAACCGCCGACGGTTCACTTCCGCACCGATACTTTCTTCTGTGAACTGCAACCCAAGCGGATATTCGACATCGGCTTCCCGCACAGGCGGAGACGAAGGATCTTGAGGTGAAAGAGGTTCCGGAACCAGTTGGACTTCCGACTCGCCGTAGTTGTGAAGTTTTACGTAGGCTTTCTTAAGACGGGCACCTACCCGAGTAAATACAAGTCGAAGATTTTCATTCTCTAGAACTACTTCGTCGGCGGCTGGGTCTGTTGTTTCGGCAACAGGAGGAAGAAATGGCCAAGTATCTGCACCAGCATTCGATTCCCCGGAATCTTTTTCTGAAGAACCGGATGAAACGGGTACAGACTGTGTGGGGGAGTCCGCCCCTGGCGGCGTCTGCACCGGAGCCGGGCGCGGCATGAAATATTGAAGCCAAATCACGACGAGCAGCGTCATCGCAATAATGGCGATAAGCTGATTTATAGCCGTGCTTTTATCTTGATCATCATCCCACACTACCGCTGAATCTCCCTAAAGGGAGGCAGGAATCGCACAAGAAGGCAAGCGACGTTACGGGACAGGGTCGAAACCGCCCTCGCAAAAAGGGTTGCAACGCAAGATACGCCACACGGCAAAGCACAAGCCGTAAACCACGCCATGCTTTTGCACTGCTTCAACAGCATACTGGGAACAACTTGGATAAAACCGACAGTTGTTTCCCAACAAGGGCGACACCCACTTTTGGTAGACGCGAATAAGAGCGATAATCACGTTAGCCATTCAACGCGTCCCCAGCACGGAAGAGCTCTAGCACGGCGGAACGGCACTCATGAAACGACATATGACTTGCTTCCGAACGCGCCACAACCACCATGTGAATATCTTCCCGGAGAAAGGGCCTGTGAGTTCGATAAATCTCCCTCAAGTACCGTTTGATTCGGTTGCGCTCGACCGCGTTCCCTATTTTGCGAGATACCGTACAGCCGAACTTCCTTCCCTGACCTTCCCGCCGAAGCCCATACCAAACGAATCCACGGCTTTGCTTTCGGAGCCCTTCTTGAAACACTCGCTCAAATTCGTTCCGTCGAATCAGACGTTCGTACCGTGGAAACGCATAGCGACTCGGCAAACCAGATTCCAACCTCCTCGTTACACTGTCAAACGCTTGCGGCCTTTTGCACGGCGGCGCTTCAACACAAGCCGACCACCGACGGTTGCCATCCGTGTCAAAAAACCATGAGTACGTTTCCTCCGCCTGTTGGAGGGCTGATACGTACGTTTCACGACTCTCTCCTATCCTCTATCGGCGTTAACCGAGCTTTCCTGCACACCCCCATTGTGCAACACCATTTCACCCACGCTTCAGCCATACGCCGAAGCACTATACCCATCTTTGTCTCGTTGTCCACTTATTGGACTGGATAGAATTATACAGAAACGTCTTGACTGGGTCAAATTATTGTATAAGTCCAGTACCTTTGGCACTTTTTATGTTGGATGAGCAATTATTGAAGAAAGGGTTTTCCATGAAAGTCCTTCAGGGAAAGGCAGTGACACGTGGCAGCCCTGGCATCATTGAGGCATTTACGAACCCCTTGAGTACTCGGAATTACTTGTTTTTCCGACCTACATCGTTTTAGTGCGGTGTCGCCCTACCCCTGTCATTGCAAGGAGTGCCTTCAGGCACGACGTGGCAATCCCCTTGGGATGTTAGGGGGAACCCCCAGGACGGGATAGGGCGCACAGCAGTGCGCCCCTACAGGGGTCACCAGGGGATTGCTTCGTCGCGTCAGGGACTCGCTCCTCGCAATGACAACACAGGGGACACGGGCGATGCCGGGGAAGGGCGAGGCATGCCTCGCCCCTATGAAAAAAGCCCGGGATTATGTCGTCTTTCCTGTCTGGTTCAACCGAGTCAGGTATTCTTCTCTAAATCAAGAAACACTTTTACAATAGCCGAGTTGTCTAATTCGCCCCATCCTTTCCGAATCGCCTCGCGCAGCAAGCGGTGGTGAAGACGACTTACGGGCGTGCGTGCTTTCGTCGATCTCCCGAGTTTGAGTATAAGCCCCACATCTTTCGCATGTTGTGCCAAACGAGCTGCAGGGGGCTCGAAACGACCTGCGCACATTCGGGGTCCCTTGGTGTCCATCACCCGGGAATATGCGGCGGAATCACGCAAAACATCCAGAAACTCGATAGGATTAATGCCCGACTTTTGGGCAAGGGCGAGCCCCTCAGCCAATACGAGGCGATTAGCGCCTAGGATGAGATTTATGACTAGTTTTGCACAGTGCGCGCTGCCCACTTTTCCCAAAAAATGGACTTTTCGAACCAAACATTCTAGTACTTCCTTAAACCATGCGTTTTGGGAAGAAGTACCAACGAGCATAATACCTTGCCCATCGGCAATTTCTTCACTTGAGCCTACCAAAGGGGCGTCTATAAGGAACACGCCTTGGGTTGAGAGCTCTTTCGAAAGCTGTAGGGTGTCTTCTGGATAGATAGTAGATGTATCTAGAATGACTGTTCCTCGTTGGCAGCCGGACACGAGATCCCCTTTCTTCCGAAGCACTTCTTTGACAACGCTACCATTAGGTAAACTCAAAAAGATAAGGTTGCAAGCGCTGCCCAGTGTCTTCAGATCTGGGACCGTTCTCACTCCGATGACTCTTGCCTTCTGGCACGCGGCCGGTGCAATGTCATAACCGAGAACAGGATACCGCGCCGAAACTAAGCGCGAACCCAACGCACTGCCTACCAGTCCCAACCCAACCAAGCCGATAGGAGAAAGTTTCTGCATCGAGGATCACCTCATTTCCTTAAAGAGTTTTTTAGTAAGGATCACTATCTGTGCCAGACGTCCATCTAGCATAAAATAGAGGACCATACAGAGGAAAAACTTCTATAATCAAGACCTTCAACGTTACAATGGATGCCAAAGTGGAAAATCAAAAGGCAAGTACGGAAATGCGAGAAATTCTTCATGGGCGTTTCCTACCCCCGATGTGGGTATTCTTTATTCTTTTTACCTTTTCTGCATCCTTCTTTTGTAAGCCAGCCTTTCCGGAAATCGAAGAAGGCTCCCTCGTACTGGGTATCGAAAACGCTCACTTCACCTTAAACGGAAAACCCGCTTTCCTTTTGGGTTTCAGCTATTACGGCTCTTTGGGGATCGAACAACATAGTCAGATCGAGGAGGACCTACACGCATGGCGTGAGCGTGGATTCAATTGGTTCCGAGTATGGGCGACCTGGGATGCTTTCAACAACGACGTATGTGTAGCGACCTGTGAAGCGGTTCCCAGACAACCTTTTTTAGAGCGGCTCGTGTTACTGTGCCAGACAGCGGCAAAGGCTGGAATGGTTGTAGATGTGACCGTCACACGAGGCGCAGGACCCAATTTCCCAAAATCGATGGACGAACATCGAAAATGGGTCGAGACTCTCACGAAAGAACTTAAACCCTTTCGGAATGTGTATTTCGATGTTGGTAATGAACGAAATATCAGAGACAAACGATATGTATCAATGGAGGAGGTTGGAGAACTCATTAGCTGCATAAAACGGCTCGATCCAGGGCGACTCTGCACGGCTTCGCATGGGGGAGACATTACGGAAGACGAATTGCGGAACTATTTGGAAGTCGGAAAAGTGGATTTCATTTGTCCACACAGACCGAGGCAAAGCGGGTCTCCCGAAGAGACGATACACAGGACCCAAAAATATCTCGAAACCATGGCAAAACTTGGAAAAGTTGTACCCGTACATTATCAAGAGCCTTTCCGACGTGGTTATGCAGATTGGGAACCTCTTGTTAAGGATTACCTTGTTGATCTTGAGGGGGCTCTCCGCGGAGGCGCGGCTGGCTGGTGTTTTCACAATGGTGATACACGACGAGGAAGCGAAGAACGCCGACCTCGGCGTTCGTTTGACATGCGGCCATCTGAGGGGACACTATGGAATCAGTTAGACTTGGAAGAAAAGTCTTTTGTAGAACAGGCGGAAAGGTTAGTCGCCGATTTATTGCGGCACAGAACAGAATAGCCGCAGGGATGTGTGGAAGCAGGAGTGTCCTATATGGCACGAATAGGAATCCTAAGTTTCGCCCATATGCACGCAGAGAGTTATGCGGCATGTCTGACTCAAATACCGGAAGCCCAATTGACGGCAATCTGGGATGACAACCCGGAACGAGGGCGAAAAGCCGCGGAGCGCTATTCTTCGCAGTTCGTGGAAGACCTCGACGCCTTCTTGGCGCTGCCTATCGACGGCGTCATCATTACAGCCGAAAACGTAAAACACCGGAGTTTAGCGGAAAAAGCCGCTGCGGCTGGGAAATGGGTGCTGAGTGAAAAGCCCTTAGCCACGACGGTCGAAGATGCTCAGGCGATGATTTCGGTGTGTCGCGACGCAAGAGTGGGGTTAGGGACAGCGTTCCCATGCCGGTATGTGCCATCATTGATGGCGTTGCGCGACGCCATTGCCGCTGGGGAATACGGGGAAATTTACGCCGCAACATGCACCAATAACGGGCAATTTCCGGGCGGTTGGTTTGGCGTGGAAGCATTGGCTGGAGGTGGGGCGACGATGGACCATACCGTGCACGTAGTCGATCTGCTCCGTTGGATGCTTCGTCGAGAATTCGTATCGGTCTATTGCGAAAATGGCCATCTTCTCGGCAGAGACACAGACCTTGATGATGTCGGGGTGCTGCAAATGGAAATGGAAGATGGCATCATCATTTCCCACATCGCCAGTTGGAACCGGCCGAAAAGTTTTCCCACCTGGGGCGATGTCACCATCGAACTGATTGGCGAAAAAGGCGTAGCGTTTGTGGACGCTTTCCGACAAAAGATCGATTTGTACGACGATGGCGCTATGCGACTTCAGTGGGACTACTGGGGCGGTAACCCCGACCTCGGCTTGATTCAAGAGTTTGTCCGCGCGGTAGACGAGCGGCGAGAACCTGCCATTACCGGGCACGACGGGTTGAAAGCTGTAGAAGTGACCGTGGCAGCATATCAATCTGTCGCCACAGGGAAACGCGTACTTCTACCAACCTGAAGTGTGTCACGGCCGTCTGCTGTCAACGCGCCTAGATTGCTAACGCGCTTTTCCCTTCGTCGGACGAGGAGGCTCAAGTCCCGTGCGAATACGCCTTATCGTAAATCCTACCGCAGGTAGAGGCAATGGGCTTTACCTGGCAAAACGACTTGAGAACTTCCTCGTCACCCGCGGCGTTAGAACAGAAACGGTCAGAACGAACCAGAAAGGAGATGCACTCCGTGCAGCGGCGCAACCAGACGTCGATTGCGTTGTGGTCGTTGGGGGCGACGGGACAGTCAATGAGGTAGCCAATGGTATAGGTCAATCGGGGATTCCCATGGCCTTACTGCCTGCCGGCACAGCGAACGCCATCGCCCGAGAGCTGCATATCCCAAAGAGCCCTGAAACCTTGGGCGAACTGATCCTACGTAATCAAACTCGCACCATCGACGCAGGACTGTGCGGCAATAGAAGGTTTTTACTCTGCGGTGGGGCAGGACCCGATGCCGCTGTCATTCATTATGTACATAAAAAACGCAAAGGCAGGCTTGGAGTAACCGGCTATTTGTTGCCCGTCTTGCTCGTTATGACCAAGTATTCATTCCCTTCGTTCAGAGTGACCCTAGATGACTATGAAACCTTCGACGGTATTCAATATGCCGTAATTGCAAATTGTAAGTATTCCGCAGGTATTTTCCCCGCCACCAGGGAAGCTTCGGTGGCGGATGGATTGTTAGATCTGGTGATGTTTCATAATCTAAACATAGTACGGCTTGCTGGTTATGCGGCACGTTCCTTCTTCGGAAGCTTGGCAACATCAAAAGATGTTATTTATAGAAAGGTGAAAACGGTTATTATGGAACCGCTGGAAGAACCATCTATACATTTTCAACTTGACGGAGATCCGGCAGGGTTTTTGCCCGTTACGATTGAAATAGAAACTTGCGCCATGAAAATAATCGCGCCTGATTAGGAACTACAAAAAAACGGAATCCCACAGTAAAACAACTGTATGCTATAGCAACAGGAGATTAGGTCATGAAACGTCGCACTTTTCTGAAAGCAACGGCAACGGCAGCAGCCGTGCTTGCAACAAAACCCCATGCGGAGGAGTCTGAAATGAAAAAAACGTATACTGGAAAATTACCGAAACGGGCTTATGGTAAAACTGGTGTCGAACTCTCTGTGATTGGCTTCGGCGGCATTGTTGTGACCAATCTCCCGCAACCAGAAGCAAATCGCATTGTGGCGGAGGCCGTGGAACGCGGGGTGAATTACTTTGACGTCGCCCCAACATACGGAGACGCGGAGGAACGCCTTGGACCTGCGTTGGAACCTTACCGAAAAGACGTTTTTCTCGCTTGCAAGACCACCCAACGTGAACGAGAAGCCGCTGAAATGGAATTCAACCGTTCGCTAGAACGTCTCCGCACCGATCACTTCGATTTATATCAACTACACGGCATAACAAGCGTGGAAAAAGATGTGGACCCCGTCTTTGTGAAAGGGGGCGTCATGGATATGCTAGTGGAAAAACGCAAAGCTGGACAGATCAGATTTATCGGCTTTTCGGCTCACAGTACCGAAGCGGCGCTTGCGGCGATGAACCGCTTCGATTTTGACTCGATCCTGTTCCCATTCAATTTCGCGGCGTATCATAAAGGAAAGTTTGGACCGGAGGTCATGGAGCGTGCTCAAGAAAAGGGTGTCGCGCGTTTGGCGTTGAAAGCCATGGCGAAACAACGTTGGCCGGAAAATGATCCCCTGCGGGAACGTTTTCCAAAATGCTGGTACCAACCGGTGTCCGAGCAGGATTTGGCTTCACTCGCGTTGCGCTGGACACTCAGCCAGCCAATCACCGCGGCGATTCCCCCAGGTGAAGTACCGCTCTTTCGCATGGCGCTCGACATCGCCGAACAGTGGAAGCCGATTACTCCGGAAGAAGAAAAAGAGTTAGTTGCTTTGGCAGACCAACTTAACCCGGTCTTTCAAGCTGCATAGGTCACGCAAAGATTTAAGCGAAGATATTTTTAAGGGAGATCTCCTTCCTAAGGAGAGGCTTCGTCTTATAGGGCAGCGTTAGAGTTGTCCTCATTGGGTGTTGTGCCTTCGACGGGTATAGTCACCCGTCGGTTTTCGAGCAGTTTGGTGTCGTGTCTGGGGATTCACTATACTTCAAGCTTCATCAACAACGGGGAAACCTGAAAACCATGTCAGCAAGAACAAACCGGTACGTCATCACGGTATTGGCACAAGACCGTGTAGGGATAATCGCGGATGTCAGCGAGATCCTGTTTCAATTGGGAGGCAATCTCGAAGCATTGAGTCAAACCGTCGTGTGGGGGTGGTTCACAATGATAATCTGTGCGGCCTTCCCCGAAGAGGTCACGGCGGCAGCTGTTCGCGAAACCTTAGAAAAAAAAGGTGAATTTGCCGCAACGGTTCTCCCTCTTGCCAAGACAACCCCATCGCCACGTTTCGAAGGGGAACCTTTTGTGGTGACTGCCTTTGGTGAAGATAAGCCCGGCATCGTACGAAAACTGACAGCCAGCTTCGCGCGTCGCGGTATCAACATTGAAGACGTTTGGAATGAGGTACAGCAAGGAAAATTCATCGTTATTTTTCATGTGACCATCCCAGACGACATTGACCCAAAAGATGCGCGAAACGACTTGGAAGAAGCAGCCCGCGAGGTCGGGGTAACTGTCACGATGCAGCATCAAGATATTTTCACTGCCACAAATTCCTTGTCATTGCACACACGGCTCCCACGCCGGAATACAAAACTTGCCGCGGAAAAAAGGGACACTGTTCTATGATTCCAACTGAAGACATCTTGAAGACCCTAGAAATGGTTCGAATTGAGAACCTGGATGTACGGGCGGTCACTTTGGGAATCAATCTCGCGGGGTGCGCCGATTCCGACGCCGGCAACATGTTACGAAATCTGCGAACACGAATCCATGCCGCCGCAGGTAATCTTGTGCGAACGTGCGAGGAAGTCGCTGGAAAATACGGAATACCCATCGTGAACAAACGATTGGCAGTGTCTCCCGTCAGTTTTCTTTTTGAAGGACACGGCCCTGAAATATGCCTTCCGACGGCTCGGGTGTTGGACGAAACGGCGGGTGAAGTGGGAGCAGACCTCATAGGGGGGTATACGGCGCTGGTGCACAAGGGGATCACCAAGGGAGAACGGTTTCTCATCGAGTCGATCCCTGAAGTGCTCTCTCGTACCGAACGCGTCTGCGCCTCGGTCAATGTTGCCAGTACCAAAACGGGTATTAACATGGACGCCGTTCGAATGATGGGCGAGCAGATAAAAGCGGTTGCCGAACGAACGGCGGCGCGAGACGGTTTTGGAGCGGCAAAGCTCTGTGTTTTTGCAAATATTGCTGAGGACAACCCGTTTATGGCGGGGGCATTCCTAGGCGAAGGCGAGCCGGATACGGTTATCAATATCGGAGTAAGCGGGCCCGGCGTGATTAAACAAGCGTTGCGGCGTCTTTTGGAAACTGGGGAAGATGTAGACTTAGGACGGATCGCCGAAGAAATCAAACGCACTAGTTTTCGGGTGACCCGTGTGGGAGAATTGATCGGGAGGGAAGTATCCCGCAAGCTCGGTGTTCCATTCGGCGTTGTCGACCTCTCCCTCGCCCCCACACCGCGAATCGGCGATAGCGTGGGAGAAATTCTGCAGACCATGGGAATCACATCCATCGGTGCGCCAGGGAGTACCGCCGCGGTAGCTTTGCTCAACGACGCCGTCAAAAAAGGTGGGTTGTTTGCTTCTTCGAGTGTGGGAGGTTTGAGCGGGGCGTTCCTGTCTGTTTCTGAGGATCACGCCTTGTCGGAGGCGGTCCGCGCTGGCTCCTTACACTTGGAAAAACTGGAAGCAATGACGAGCGTGTGTTCCGTGGGCCTCGATATGATTGCCGTGCCCGGGAATACCGACCCAAGCACGTTAGCGGCTCTTATTGCCGACGAGATGGCTATCGGTGTTGTCAATCAAAAAACCACCGCCGTGCGCCTCATCCCGGTTCCTGGGAAAAAACCAGGCGACAAAGTCATTTTCGGCGGACTCTTTGGCGAAACCACGGTATTAGAAGTTCGCAACGTAGGCGCTTCCTCCCGATTCATTGCATTCGGAGGCAAAATCCCCGCTCCCCTGCACAGTCTGAAAAACTAGACTTATACAAAACTTCAGCGTAAAGGAGAAGAAAACATGTTTTTGAATCTCACGTCGCAACAGTACGGGCTCGTAGCCTTTGGTTTGTTTGCCCTGTTCTTTCTTTACTCTTCCTCCGCGTGGACAGCAACACGCCAGTCGCACTACTATGCGCATGATACGGTGGAAGATGAGCGGGGAATTATCGCCCCCTGGTATCAAGGCCTAAATGGCCAATGGGATTTTCGTGTACGCATCGCCGCAGAAACACTTAAACGATATCCGTGGACTGCCCCTGACAAAGCGCCTACGCCCGCTCCGGAATATATGTATAACGGGGCGTGGGATATAGACTCCGACGGAACCATTACGGTGAAAGATATCGATGATTGGGCGAACGGCGACCTCGGTCAACGCGCGGCCTATGTTCTATCCGGATGGGTAGATTATTATCGGTATACAGGTGACCCCTGCGCTCTGGCTCATGTCACACTCCAGGCAAACCTCTTGCTCGACTATTGCCAAACGGATGAGAATCATGAATGGCCGCGTTTTTTGATCAGTGTTCCGTTACGCGGCAAGGCATATGCTCAAGCCGACCCCCATGGACTGATTCAGCTTGATATCACGGCGGAAGTAGGCCTGGCGTTGTTACGGGCTTATCAACTTGTCGGAGAGAAACGCTGGTTGGATGCGGCTTGTCATTGGGGAGAACTTTTAGCGGCAAAATGCGACTTGACACCCGGGCTACCGCCTTGGGGGCGCTATGCGAATCCCGAAAATGCGCAATGGGAAGACCATATGACCGGGGGCGTGGTGTTTATCTTAGCATTCTTCGACGAACTTATTGCTCTGGGATATACAGGCGAGAAAAATGAGATTCCCAAGGCAAGAACGGCAGGCATAGCCTATTTGAGCGATTATCTCTTGCCGCGGTGGTTTGTTAACGACACTTGGGGCAGGAATTATTGGGATTGGCCATGCGGAACACAGACAGAAAACGTGACGGAATTCGCTGCCCGATACCTGATAGAACACCCGGAGGAGTTCCCAAACTGGCAGACAGATGCACGCAACATCTTGTCCATATTTCTGACTCGCACCAGCGTGTGTCCTAATTCCGGCGGTGATGTGTACAGTGGTGCATGGGCATATCCAGAATCCTATGGTTGCTGCGGTAGGTCCCTGTGGTATGGTCCCCTTGAACTGGCACCGGTCTGGGCACAACTTGGGGTGGTCTCTCCAGATAACTGGGCGCTGGAAATTGCGCGTCGCAAGGCGATCCTAGCAACTTATGATGCGCATGAAAATGGTGTCGTGGAAGATGGAATCGATGGAGGTCCTGTCGTTGCTGGAGATTGGTTCAAAATAGCTCATCCCATGGCTTTGAAACACGTCCTCAATGCGATAGGCTGGATGCCGGAATTTTGCGGCGCCAACCGCGAAAATCACATCATTCGTACCGATTCCGTGGTCTCTCATGTTGTTTACGCAACTGATAAAGTGGAATACGAGACCTTTGACGGTCGTCCGGGCGCACGGGATGTGTTGCGTCTGAACTTCGAGCCGTCTTGTGTTTTGGCTGATGATGTGCCCCTCCCGCGAGTCTCCTCCCTTGAATCTAACGGCGTGCTCGTTCATCCGCTTTGTAATGGAGACTGTATCGTAACGATTCGCCATGATGGGGCCCGACGAATCGTTGTTCAAGGGAAAAGCCCCCAACAGAAATTAGAGTCTTCTGAACTCACGTTCTCGAATAATTGGATTTCTCTGGAGGATGGACTTTATTACTCGGAAACCCCAAATGCCTTTATAGAAGGTCACTTCAAGGGGAATCAATTTCGCATAATTGGAAAAGCGGCTCCGGACGGGGGCATAGCCGACATTTACATCGACGGAAAGAAACAGATCGTGGCTTTAGATTGCTGGATACCCACGAATGCACGTGACAAACAGGTTCTCTACTATATTAATGGTTTGGAACCGACAGAGCACAGCTTTCGCTTGATAGCACGCGGTGAGAGCAACCCTCATTCCATCGGTAAACGGGTATATGTCCGCGAGTTCATAACTTGTGACGCTACCGGCACGGTTCCCATGAAGCCCATCGAATTGCGCCACGTGCAACGCATGGTATTCGGGAGAACGGATTGCAAAGATTATATTGACACATTCGGTAATCGGTGGAAGCCCGCTACTGAAATCGTAACCCGTCTCGGCAGAGAAATCGACGTTGTAAAAAATTGTTGGCTAACGGAACGCCAACGATTTGCTATCGCCAATACATCGGATCCCGATCTGTATCGCTATGGACATCATGCTCCGTGCTTTTGGGTAAACCTTACGGTCGGAAGCGGACCCCATTATGTCAGGCTGAAATTCGCCGAAACCCGCACTTGTGAACCTGCACTACGAACGGTTTGTATTTCAATTAATGGAGAGAATAAGGTGACAGACATGGACATCTTAGCCACGGCAGGCGGGTTAGCTCGCGCGGCAGATATTGTCTTTAACGGAATACAACCTAAGAACGGCGTCATCGAAGTACGGCTTTGGAATCAACATGGTGGAGAAGCGGTTCTTCAGGCTTTGGAGTGCGGGCCCGGAGAGGGGGGCAATGGTGTGGAACCCGTTTGCTGGCAACCTACGTCTTGATACACCACGAAAGATTACCGAGGCCTACCCATGGCGTGTGCTTATACTGCCACATGAAAAAGATGGCGCGCCCGGTGCGATTTGAACGCACGACACCTGGCTCCGGAGGCCAGTGCTCTATCCCCTGAGCTACGGGCGCGCAACATGATGTTTGCGTTTCTCATTTTATCAGAGCGTTGAAAAGAAATCTAATTGCTGGATACGTCCCGTACCTCTGGTACCTTTTGTCATACTGGACAAGGAATTGAAGAGAAGATTTTCCATAAAGGCCATTAAGAGAAATGCGCCGAGCCGTGACACCACGAAGTACGTTTCAGTCACTCACGCAACCCCTTGATTATTTGGGATTACTCATTTTTTCATACTACGCCCTATTGCACTATGGCCCGCCACTGTTATTGCGAGGAGTGCCGTAGGCATGACGTGGCAATCCCCTCGGGTATTCGAAGATGACCTTGCCCTGGGTCTTCTTGCGCTCCGCGGTTGAGGGGATTGCTTCCTCGCTTCGGGGACTCGCTCCTCGCAATGACAACCGGGCGTCTAAACCTACCTCCTCGATGCCCAGCAAAACGTTCGAGAAGTTTTGCAACTGCTGGACAAGTCGAAAATGTTTGGCTCCTTTTCTCCTTCCAACGGACGAATGAAAAAAGGGGCTAGCTAGTTTTAACCGCATGGCAGTTCATTTTTGCGTGATATCCTCTGAAATCCTGAGTAGTAATCCATATGTGTAGGAATCAGTCTCTGCTGACAGATTCAGAAACGGTCGGATGGACGTTGTCTTAGCCGCAACGTGCAAATCCCCGCGCCCATCAGACAGAGGGGAACGGGTGTATACATCTCCAACTTTAGGATTTGTTCTGGGGAGAGTGCAGTTTACGGAGTTCCCTCTTCAGGACCTTGCCCGTAGACCCTTTGGGTAGGCTCGAAACTATCTCGAAATATTTCGGTACCTTATACCGTGCCATGCGTTCGCTACAATATTGACGAAGTTGCTCCGGTGTCGCCGATGTGCCAGGTTTCAGAGCGACAAAGGCTTTCACCTCTTCTCCGCGAGCTTCATCGGGAACGCCGATAACAGACACTTCAAGCACGGCAGGATGTCCATAGAGGATCTCCTCAATCTCCCGTGGATAGATATTCATGCCGCTGCGGATGATGATGTCTTTTTTCCGGTCGACAATGAAGAAATAGCCGTCTTCATCCACACGCGCCATGTCTCCCGTATGAAACCAGCCATCCACGATGGCTTCCTGAGTAGCAACGGGTTTCTTGTAATATCCCTTCATAACATTGTGTCCGCGAATCACGATCTCTCCCACTTCGCCGGTCTTGGCAAAGCGCCCATCTTCACACATGACCCGCATTTCGCATCCCCATATGGGCACCCCGATGGAACCTGGCTTGCTCGGTCGTTCCAAAACATTGAACGAAGCAACCGGGCTTGTCTCTGTAAGTCCATATCCTTCCAGGATACGAATTCCGTAACGTTCTTGGAACTGTTTGAGAAGCTCCACGGGAAGGGCAGAACCGCCCGAGATTGCCAGCCGCAAAGAAGAAAGGTCGTAGGGTCTTTCTGTCGGTGTATGGAGCATGAAGTAATACATGGAAGGCACGGCACAAAACACGGTGGCACGGTCGCGTTCAATGACCTCCATGACCTTGGGCATTTCGAATTTCGGCAATAAGGTGATGGTTGCCCCAGCCAGAAATGCGGCATTCATTACACACGTCTGACCAAACGAGTGAAACAGCGGCAGTACCCCAACCAAGACATCCTTTTCCGTAAGACGAACAATACGATCCCTTACATAGAGAGCATTGAAAAACATGTTGAAATGAGTGAGCTCGGCGCCCTTAGGGTGTCCGGTAGTTCCCGAAGTATACAAAATGACCGCGGTATCGTCCGGCATAGTATCCACATAGTCGAATTGCTGGGAAGCCTCCATGACTGCGGGCATGACGAGTTCCCCTACGGGAGGCTGGTCGGTATCCTCGGGTGTACTGACAACGAGCAGATGATAACAGGTCTCGGTTTCCTCAAAGGCATGGCGCGCCTCATCGTAGAACTGGCGCCAAACAAAAAAGGCTTTCGCGTCCGAATCTTCTAAGAGAGCCTGGATTTCGTGTGCGCGCAACATGTTGTTTACCGGCACGACGGTTGCCCCAAGGCTGAGTATCGCATAGTAAAGGATCGGAAAATGTGGGGTGTTAGGTATCATCATGGCGACTTTGTCGCCTTTTCGGATGTCTCTGTCCACCAAAACATTGGCGACTCGATTGACAAATTGCTGGATTTCTGCATAGGTCAATCGGTAGGAATCATATATCACGGCAAGTTGATTGGGATGGTCTCGAGCCGTTGAAGCCAGGTACTGTGCCAAATTAAGACTCACCATTGGTCTCCTTGTCGGGAAAAAACAGTTTCATCATGAAAACAAGGTAAGTTTAACGGTTACCTTTTGTTTGTTTCTACAACATCATCTCCCAGTACATCTGATGGAAATGTCTGCGGTTTACAGGATGTCAGAATCATCGCCGAGGACTAGTTGTTGAATAGCCTTTCACCTAGTTGCTAAAGTTTTCAAATCGCTGCAGGACAGATAAGCTCGTGATGTCGTCAATGATAACGGAATTAATCGCCCAAATCGTGGAGTTTCGTGACCTTTCGCGCGAACAAGCTGCTTCGCTGATGCGCGAGATCATGGAAGGACGTGTCACCCCATCGCAAACAGGTGCTTTGTTGACCGCCCTTCGCATGAAAGGGGAAACCACTGAAGAAATCACGGGTTTCACGGAAACGATGCGAGCCTATGCTACGAAGGTGCCGACATCACGGCAACCACTCGTGGACACATGTGGCACGGGCGGCGACCGCTCGTTCACCTTCAATATTTCCACGACAGCGGCTTTCGTGGTAGCAGGGGCAGGTGTCGCTGTGGCAAAACACGGAAACCGCAGCGCTAGCAGTCATTGCGGCAGTGCAGATGTTCTAGAAGCGTTAGGAGTGCGGATCGAGGCACCACCGGAATGGGTCGGGCACTGCATTGATGAAATAGGAATCGGGTTTCTTTTTGCGCGGCAATTACACGGCGCTATGAAACATGTGGCGCCAACGCGGATGGAGTTGCGTTTTCGAACCGTGTTTAACCTGCTTGGCCCGTTGACCAACCCTGCCGGGGCACGCCGCCAGGTGATGGGAGTATTTGACCGGAAATGGGTAGAACCTCTTGCCCATACCTTTCTCAATCTTGGCGCAGAACACGTCTTGGTGGTTGCGGGGTCGGACGGTCTGGATGAAATCACGCTGGACGGCGATACCGAAGTCGCAGAAGTTTTTGAGGGAGAGGTGAGAATGTACCGTCTCACGCCGTCGGCACTCGGGTTCCCCAAAGTGCCTAAACACGCGGTAGAAGGAGGCAATCCCCAGGAAAATGCCCGAATCCTGAGGATGGTTTTGGAAGGTCATCGCAGCCCGCACCGCGATATCGTAATCATCAACGCGGCTGCCGGCATTTTAGTGGGCGGCGCGGCAAAAGACTGGCAAGAAGCCTGTACCCTCGCCGAAAAAAGTATTGATTCCGGCGCTGCATTAAATAAACTCGAACGTCTTATCCAGGTGTCACATGATTTTAGATGAGATTTGCGAATATAAGAAACAAGAAGTTGTGCAACGGAAACGGCAAGTGCCGTTGTCTGAGCTTGAGGACTTTTTGCGTGAGACAAGGCCCGCACGTGATTTTCGTATGGCGTTGCGCTGTCCGGGCATCAGCTTGATTGCCGAAATTAAAAAGGCTTCACCGACACGCGGGAATCTTCGGGAAGACCTGGACCCTGTCGGTTTGGCAACCCTGTATGAGCAAACGGGCGCCCGTGCCATTTCAATCCTTACGGACGAAAGGTATTTCAAGGGGTCTTTAGTAGACTTGAGCGAAGTCCGCCGTAACACGAACCTGCCTTGTCTACGAAAGGAATTTATCCTGGACGATTACCAAATTGTGGAAGCGCGTGTTGCTGGTGCGGACGCCATTTTGCTCATAGTGCGGATTCTTTCTGACAAACAACTAGCCGACTATATCCAAGTTGCTCAGCAGCTTGGGATGGCCGCCCTGGTAGAGACCCACACGGAACAAGAGATTGAGCGTGCCATTGAAGCTGGGGCACACATCATCGGAATTAATAATCGTGATCTTGACACCTTCACCGTGGACATTAATACGACGTTACGTCTGAAGCGATTGGTGCCGGGCGGCCATGTGCTCGTGAGCGAGAGCGGGATCTCCTCCCGCAAACATGTTCAATTGCTCGAAGACGGCGGTGTCGATGCCATTTTGGTTGGAGAAGCACTTGTGACAAGCAACGATATCGCGGCAAAGGTTCGGGAGTTATTGGGCGTTGGTGAAAGTTAAGATTTGCGGAATTACCTCACGGGACGATGCGCTCATTGCGTGTGATGCCGGGGCGGATGCGCTGGGCTTCAATTTTGTTGCGGAAGCTCGGAAAAGAAACCGGTACATCACCCCGGACGACGCAGAAACGATCATCCGCCAATTGCCCCCTTTCGTCACGTCCGTTGCTGTCGTGGCAAACGAAACGCCGGAGCGTCTACAGGAATATCTGGAATTCGTCGATTGCCTGCAGCTGCATGGCGACGAGCCGCCCGAAATCTACGCCTCTTTTTCGCACCGAGTAATTAAAGCAGTCCGGATCACCGAAGATTTCCAACCGGAGACATTACAACGGCATCCGGCAAGCGCTTACCTAGTAGATTCCTATGTACCCCATGCCTTGGGCGGCAGTGGTGTGTCCTGCGATTGGCAAAAAGCGCGAGAAATAGCTTCTATGTACCGATACGTTATACTAGCGGGAGGCTTAACGCCTGAGAATGTCCAACAGGCTATCCATATCGTGCAACCTTACGGTGTAGATACAGCAAGCGGCGTGGAGAGCGCGCCCGGGAAAAAAGACCCAGAAAAAATGCGAAGATTTATACGGGCAGCAAAGGCATAGACTATGACTAACGATAATTTGATGACACATTGTCCAGACGTCCGCGGACGTTACGGTCCCTTCGGGGGGAGATATGTACCGGAAACGCTGATGCATCCGCTGGAAGAACTGGAGCAGGCTTACCGCGCAGCCCAAAATGACCCGGAGTTTCAACGCACACTAGAACGGCTGCTAGGAGAATATGTCGGGCGACCCACGCCTTTATACCTCGCAGGGCGTTTGACCGAACACCTGGGTGGAGCAAAGATCTATTTCAAACGGGAAGACCTAGCACACACCGGAGCACACAAAATTAACAATGCTCTGGGCCAAGCCCTTCTGGCAAAACGTATGGGCAAGACACGTATCATCGCCGAAACCGGTGCGGGCCAGCACGGTGTCGCTACAGCAACTGCCGCGGCATTGTTGGGACTGGAATGCGTTATTTACATGGGAAGCGAAGATATGGCGCGCCAGCGGCTGAACGTGTTCCGCATGCGCCTTCTCGGTGCGGAAGTTCGGGAAGTATCTTCCGGAACACAGACACTGAAAGACGCCATCAACGAAGCCATGCGTGATTGGGTGACCAGTGTGCGGACGACTCACTATGTTTTGGGCACCGTGGAAGGACCCCATCCCTTTCCGGAGATTTGCCGAGATTTTCAACGGGTTATTGGGAGAGAAGCACGCAAGCAGATTTTGGAACGAGAGAATCGGCTGCCGGACTTGCTTGTGGCGTGTGTGGGCGGTGGTAGCAATGCCATCGGTCTGTTCTATGAGTTTTTGAAAGACGAACAAGTCAAGATGGTTGGCGTTGAAGCCGGAGGACTGGGACCTGAGTCGGGAAAACATGCGGCGCGTTTCGCAACGGGTATCGTTGGGATGCTCCACGGGGCAATGAGCTACATCTTGCAAGATGCCAATGGGCAGATTCTTGGCACACACAGCGTGTCGGCTGGCCTGGACTATCCGGGTGTCGGTCCGGAACACGCGTATCTCAAAATGCTCGGACGCGTGGAGTATACCTATGCTACCGACCGCGAAGCGTTGGACGCGTTTCAATTGGTGAGCCGTCTGGAAGGTATTATCCCCGCTCTCGAAAGTGCGCACGCGGTGGCGTATGCCTGCAAAGTCGTGCCTAAAATGGACCAAGAGGCGGTGGTGATTCTCAACATGTCCGGTCGAGGCGATAAGGACGTCCAACATGCGGCACGTTTCATCTTAGAAGGACAGGAGCCTGGAATATGAACCGTATCTGCGCCCGATTGGAAAAGCTTTCCCAGAAAAGTCAGAAGGCGTTCATCCCCTTCATTGTTGCGGGTGATCCTGACCTTGACAAGACAGAGCAATTAGTCCTGGAATTGGAACGAGCCGGGGCGGACTGTATCGAACTCGGTGTACCTTTTTCCGATCCTATCGCGGATGGTATCGTGATACAAGAAGCGGCGCAAAGGGCACTGGCACAAGGCGTGTCGCTGCGCGATGTCGTCTCATTTGTCAAGAAGGTCAGAACCAAAACGCAAGTCCCTCTCTTACTCTTTACGTATTTTAATCCGGTGCTCGCCTACGGAATGGATACGCTGGCGCGTGACGCTGCCCGAGCCGGGGTGGACGGGATCCTGTGCGTTGATCTGCCCCCGGAAGAAGCCGGCGACTACAAGAAATACATGGATGAGCATAATATCGTTACGGTATTCTTGGTGGCGCCGACCAGCCCAGACGAACGGATTGCCCTTATTGCAAAGCAATCCACCGGATTCATTTATTATGTATCCAGAACGGGCGTCACGGGGGTGCGCAACCAGGTGGAGCAGAGCGTGCCGGCGATGGTGCAAAAGATTAAAGCGTTTTCCAACAAGCCGGTATGTGTCGGCTTCGGAGTTTCAACGCCGGAACAAGCACAACAAGTCGCAGGTTACGCAGACGGCGTCATCGTGGGCAGCGCCATCGTAAAAATAATCGGAGACTATCAAAATAGCCCGTACTTGATTAAGGTAGTTGGGGATTTGGCACGATCATTGGCGCGGGCAATCAAGAACCCCTAAGTAGCCCTTTTCTCGGGAGCGCGGTTTCACCGTGGCGAACTTCTAACTCAATGAGAAGAGTAACGGAGGATTTGGATGAGCCATCTACAAATGCCGGAGATTTTTTTTGCGGGAGTCTCCTTCGTTTTTGGCAGCGTGGTGGGAAGTTTTCTGAACGTATGTATCTACCGCATCCCACGCGGCGAATCAATCGTTTACCCCGCATCACGGTGTCCCAAGTGCAGTCATTCCATTCAGTGGTATGACAATATTCCAATCATCAGTTGGTTTATCTTACGAGGAAAATGTCGGCACTGCGGCGAGTCAATCAGTTGGCAATATCCGCTCGTTGAGTCGCTGACCGCGGTCCTGTTTCTGCTAATTTTCTTGCGGTTTCGGTTTGTCTGGGCAACGCCAATATACATGGCATTTACAGCAGCATTGATTTTGGTGGCGTTCGTAGACTTTGCCGAGTGGATCATTCCCGACGAAGTCACTCTGCCGGGTATCCCTCTGGCGCTTATATGCGCCCTGCTTGCGACATGGCATCCTGATAGCGGATTGCGGGTGTTGGGAGCGACAAACCCCGTTTTTGACGCCATCATTGGCATAGAAGCCGGTGGGGTGCTCTTCTTGCTGGATAAATTGGCGCGGTTGATGCTAAACAAACCGGGAATGGGCGGAGGGGATATCAAACTTTTAGCAATGATTGGCGGACTTCTTGGGTGGGGCGGCGCTTTCTTGACCGTGTTTGTTGCAGCCGTGTTCGGAAGCCTTATTGGATTAATCGTCCTACTTCTAACCAAAAAACAGGAAGAAGAGAATGCCGAGGCCTCCCCTTCGAGCACAAAAAAGATTGGGTTCGGAGACTGGTACGGTATGCCCGGAACAATTCTCATCACCGCAACGTTCTCTTTCCTTGCGATGTTCGGTCGAAAGAAAACAGAGCCAGATTCCTCAAAAAACGAAGATGACGAGGATGCTCACGAGATTACACTGGCGGGGCATTACCTTCCCTTTGGCCCTTACCTGTGTCTCGGGGCCCTTGTGGTAATGTTCTATGGCAAAGAGATCGTGGATTTCTATCTCTCGGCGCTGGATGTCGGGCTATAATCCTTTTGCCAAAGACTGGCAAGAAGATGTCATCTCTTGATGTTATTTCTGGTGTATGATTCGGCACGTTGAGGTCTCAACGGAGTAAACGGGTATGTTACGTTTCTTAACCGCAGGTGAATCTCACGGCAGGGGCGTTTTTTGTCTTCTCGATGGCTTCCCCGCAGGACTTCATGTTTCCAAAGAAGATATTGACTTTTATCTATCCGAACGACAAAAGGGCTATGGACGAGGCGGTAGACAACGCATCGAAAAAGATGCGGTAGATGTGTTATCTGGAATCCGCGGGGGAATCACGCTGGGAAGCCCTATCCTTTTGGCGGTGTGGAATCGCGATTTCGAGAATTGGCAAGAGGCTATGGATCCCTGGCACCCGCCCTCCGGACCGAAAGCGACCCGAGTAACCCAGCCCCGCCCGGGACATGCTGACCTAGTAGGGGCGTTAAAATACCACCACGACGATTGCCGTAATATCCTGGAGCGCGCGAGTGCACGGGAAACCGCGGCACGTGTCGCCGGAGGCGCCCTATGCCGTAAACTACTTTCAACTTTTGGAATAGAAATGGCTGCCCATGTTGTGCAAATCGGCGACGTTGTAGCCAATACTGACAGTATTCCTTCCGCGGAAATAGCAGGTCGGTCGGCAACATCGGAAGTGCGTTGTTGCGACCCCGTAGCGAGTGAGAATATGGTCGCCGCCATTCGGGCTGCCAAACAAGCAAAGGACACCTTGGGGGGTGTAGTGGAAGTACGGGTTTGGGGACTACCGGTAGGACTGGGCACACATACCCAGTGGGACAAGAAACTGGACGGCCGATTGGCGCAAGCCCTCATGAGTATTCAAGCGGTCAAAGGGGTTGAAATCGGATTGGGATTCCGAGGGGTTTCCCGACCGGGAAGCCAATTTCACGATGAAATCCAATTCGTGCCGTCAGCGGGTCCAGGCGGGCCGTATCGTCGTTTCACCAATCATCTGGGTGGGCTGGAAGGAAGCATGACCACGGGAGAGGAACTCCTGATTCGTGTCGCCAAGAAACCCATTTCTACGCTCATGAAACCTCTGCGGACAGTCAATATGGAAACGCACGAGCCGGCGGAAGCCCTTGTGGAACGCAGCGACACCTGCGCCGTGCCTGCATTGGCGGTCATCGTGGAGGCAGCCGTCGCAATTGTGCTGGCAGAGGCGTTCTTAGAAAAGTTCGGCGGCGATTCGGTAGCAGATATGAAAGCGGCGTTTGACGCATACGTGCGCTATCTGCAAAGTCGGTGATATCTTTGGCAAGTCTTTCATGTCGATGAGGACAAGAGAGAAGACATGACGTATTCGATTGGACTGTTGCGCTTTGAGGAACATTATTTTCCAAGAATTTGGGGTGGACAGCACTTGCGTGCCCTGTTCCAAAAGCCCATTCCTCCGAATGTCGCCATTGGAGAAGCTTGGTTAGTATCTGACCATCCCTCTGCACAAAGCGTCATCCTGCGCGGCAAACACCAGGGCAAAACCCTCCAAGAACTGATGAGAGAAAATGTATCAGCCCTCCTGGGAACAGCGGCAAAGCCAACCCCGGGTGGCAGGTTTCCCCTCCTACTAAAACTTTTGGACGCCGAAGATGTCTTGTCCGTACAAGTACATCCGGATGATGCCGCGGCGTCCCGCCTGGGAGAAAAAGACGTCGGAAAAACAGAAATGTGGTTTGTCCTCAGCGCGACTCCCGATTCTCGTCTCTATTGCGGCTTGCAAGAAAAGACTACGCGCGAGGACGTCTTGCAGGCTGTAGAGCGAGAGAATTTAGACGCTTACATGGTTTCTTACCCCGTCCAATCTGGGGATGCGGTCATGGTTCCCGCGGGTACGGTACATGCCATAGGCGCAGGGCTTGTGTTAGCGGAAATCCAACAGAATAGTGACCTGACTTACCGACTTTATGACTGGGGACGAGTGCAGGCAGACGGTAAGCCGCGGCCACTTCACCTCGATAAAGCCACAGAGGTGATTCATTACGGGAAGCGGCCTCCTCAACCAACCCGTGGTTTTGTAGTCAAGGACAACGACACGACGCGAGTCATTTTGGGAGCGTGCCGGTACTTTGCCGCAGAGTTGGTTCCGTTGTCTACTGGATGGTATACACGAGATACCCGGAACGCCTCGTTTCATTTACTCTTAGGGGTCGCAGGCAACATCATGGTGGAGACGGACACGGGCAATGAAAATTTGTCCCCTGGTGATGCGGTATTAGTACCCGCGGAACTGGCTAGCTACACGCTCCAGGGAACCGGCGAGGTCTTAACGTATTACGTCCCCGAAATGGAAATCGATATCATCCGTCCTCTGGTTGCCGCAAACTACCGCAGCGAGCAAATCAACGAACTCGTAAGCCAAGGGGTATAAGCATTCCGTTGCAAGTGTTCCAAAATGGAACAATTGTTGCAACTCACAGGCTTAATCACCTCTCCACTAGTAGATTTGGCTAAAGCCGGAAAGTAAACCTGTGAGAACACGAAAAACGCCTCCACCCCACTTTGATGATGCGGAAATTGTTCGCCGTTGTCTCAATGGCGACACAGAGGCGTTTGGAAGACTAGTGGAGAAATACCAAGGAGCGGTCTACGCCATTGCGTACGCTTACCTTAGAAACCGCGAGTCCTCGCTCGAGGTGCTACAGGAATCATTCTGCACGGCCTACACGAATCTGGCGCAACTTCGGAACACAAGCGCCTTTGGGCCTTGGTTGAAAGAAATCACGTGCCACAAAGCGAGTCAAGTAGCGAAAGAAGAAAGACGCCGTACAAAGTTTGAAACACCGTTCCCACTGAGAAAAGTTGTGTCGCTGGAAGAGGCGCGAGATCGTGCCCCCGATATAGACAAACAGACAGATGTTCGTGCGGCAGTCTTGGAAGCAATCGACACGTTACCGGAACATTATCGTTTGGTGGTTGTGCTCCGATACCTTCAGGAGTTGACCTACAACGAAATAGCGGATTTTTTGGGCGAATCGTACGATGAGGTGCGCGGTATCTTGCAAAAGGCGGGGAAAATGCTCCGCGACGCTCTCAGCAATACCGACTTTGGAAATGAAAGGGGCTCGGCGTGGCATCGTGTGCACAAATAGATAAACAGATGCAAGCCTATGTGGATGGAGAGCTTCGACGGTCCGAAGTGGTGGTATTTGAACAACACATTTCGGAATGTGCCGCTTGTGCCGAAACGCTCCGAAAACAGCAAAAGACATCTGCGATCCTGTTTGAATCCTTTGCTCAAGACAGAATGACACACTCCGTTCGAGACGAGGTGATGAAACGTCTTCCAGCGGCACCTCTGTCCACTGAGGAAGACATTGACGCCATCAACTGGCGCGCCAAACATCCTGGAAGTCTCATTTCTCGCCTATTTAAGGGTGTGCCGGTTGCCGTTGCGCTTTTGCTATTGGTGGTGGCTGCTTTGATCCGTTATTACTGGCCGGAAGCCCCGGTAACAAGTCCCGCTGTCGTTGGAATGATCACGCAGTCTCAAGGGCTCTCCATTTGTCGCGCAGAGGGAGTGGAAAACCCACAACCGGCAAAGCTCCAACATCTAATTGATCGGGGAACACGCCTGGAAACAACGAATGAATCGCGGTTGATGTTGTCTTTTCGCTCGTCAACGGAAGTGAAAGTTAATGGCAATACGCGGTTGACAGTTCATGATGAACGGAACCTCAGTTTGGAAGAGGGAGAACTTTACCTACGAGTGGGTAAGGACGGTCGACACTTCGTTGTGAACACTCCAAATGGTAAGGTACGCGTATTCGGCACGGCATTTATTGTGCGAGTCCAACAGCAAGAAACCAGAGTGTTTGTCGAAGAAGGCTTAGTTCAAGTCGAAAGTTCAGGCAACCGAACGGATTTCGCCGCGGTAAGCGCTGGGCAGGAAACAAGCATCATGCCGGATGGGCGGATTGCACGGCCTCGTCCTACAAATGTCGAGGCAGTTACCAAGTGGGCAGCGGCCCTACAGCCGAATAGCCTTGCCAATCAACGGTTCCGTGAAATTTTCCCGCCCGTCAAAGATTTGGTTGAAATAACCGCCACCCATATTTACCGAATACCGCTCGTGTATGAAAACACGGCTTGCAGTATTCATGCGGTTCGCCTGTATGGGCGGCCCCCGCGAGGGGTAAATTCCCTATGTAGTTACGATGTTTACGTCTATGATCAGGACATGAAACCCTTGTTTAAGGCGAGGGTGAACGGCCAAGTTCTGGCGGAAGTGGGACGGACTTACTACGACATCCCGGTTCCCGGAAAGCCGTTAGAAGGACTTCGGGCGTTGGCGGTTTCGCTGGTGCCGGATTTCTCCACGGGAGACACAGAAACGAATTTTGAGGTGAAGGCGGTCGTTTTGCCTCAGAACAACAGTTGAATCACTTTACTATAGCCCTTGACGGAGAGGCTGCGGTGTTTTCACGTCGACACACACATCTACCTCGAGTCACTCCTTCCCTACGAGTAACTGCAGCCAACGAGCGTGGAAGGCCTAGCCTCTCCGTAAAGTCTTACCCCTTCGACATACAAACGTCACATCTTACCCGTGAATAAATACCCCGGGTGTCGGGGGCACCCGGGGCTGGAGGAGTTGAGGCTCTGGTTCGTACAGGCAACCTTCGTTCGTTCTCTTCATATTCCAGAGCCTTCGCCTTTAGTGTACCATAATTTTACCTGCTGCCCTGTCCGAAAAGGCGGTTCTGAACTATGTCTTTGTTAGAACTGGACTTGCGGAGCTTGACGGGCGGCTTCTGTCCCCAGTTCAAAGAACTGGCGGGGTTTAAAAGCATAAACCATAGCGACCATATTGGCTGGGAAAACCATCACGGCATTGTTAAAATCCCGCACCGTAGCGTTGTACATCGAATTTGCCATTTGGATTCGGTTTTCGGTATCGGCCAACTGCGCTTGCAAATCTAGAAAGTTCTGATTCGCTTTTAGGTCAGGATATCTTTCCAACCGAACCATCAACCGTCCCAAAGCACCCTGAAGCAGGCTCTCGGTTGCTGCCTGTTCCTGAGGGCTGCCTTGGTTTGCTACACACTGTTCCCGCAACCGAGTGACCTCTTCGAGCAATTCGCGCTCATGGGCCGCATAGCCTTTGACTGTATTTACAAGGTTGGGAATTAGATCGTATCTGCGTTGCAGTTCGGTTTGAATGTTTGCCCACGAAGCATCGCACTGATTCCCGAGTCGGATCAGTCTGTTATAGACACCTATCACAAACCCCGCCAAAAGGACGATTAGGAGCACTAACCCTGCCATCGCCACAAGAAGGAATAGAAACACGCTCATGGTAACCCATCCTTTCCCGCAGTTGAAACTCCTGCGAATTCAGTCAACGCTTGTCATAGCCGTTACTTCCTGGTACGAGTATCCCGCATCGCCATGACGCAATTCCAGTTAAACTTATCAAAAAACGTCAAGTTACCGCCGTCTGCGCCTACGATGATGAATGCGCCAAATCCTTTAAGAATAAGGAAGTGTCAAGTAGTGTTTATAATAGTAATATACTCGTAGCTATTGTGACAGCAGAGATAGGTTAGCTCGAGTTCTCAAAAATAGACGCGCAGCTTAAAACGTGATATACTTTAGAGATAAGGAGATGGTGCTGCGTGATCTGTGAAAAGTGTCATAAGAACTTGGCAACCATGCGTTATGCCGAGGTTATCGACGGCAAGGTTTCCGAGTTAAGAATGTGCGCGGAGTGTTATAAGAAACTCCAAAACGAGCTCTCATTAGGCTTTGAAATAGCTGGGAGTGCGCCGTCACCCCATCGGATTACCGAGAAACAAGCCGAGGCTCTTGCCAGTAAAACGGAAGGTGATCAATGCCGCGTATGCGGACTTACTGTAAGAGAAGTCCTCGAAACCGGTTATGTCGGCTGTGCGGCATGCTATGAGCACATGAGAGAAAAATTGGAAGTTTTCCTAAACGAGATCCACGGTAGCCTGCGCCATTGCGGCAAGAAACAACGCCTGGACGACGCACGAGAACAACTTCGCGCCCAGCTCCGCACCAAACGCGCTCTGTTACAAACAGCCTTGGACACAGAAAACTACGAAGAGGCTGCTGTGTTAAGGGATGCCATCCGCGAGTTAGAAAGTGCGTTAAGTATTGCACATGAGGATTCGGAAAAGGAGGGATCGGGTTGATAGATGCCCTTGCTCGAAAACCCATTCCTTGGTTAGCCGGCACGGGTCCGGACTCGGACGTGGTGCTGTGGGTGAGGGTTTCGTTGTCTCGAAACCTGGCAGATTTTCCTTTTCCTAGCCGGTGCAGTGCAGATGAAAAAAAACGAGTGGAACAACGGTTGTTAAATGCGATTGCAGAAAAGAACGGATTCCCGAAAGATGGTTACTACTCGTTCCTAAAACTCTCCAAAACGGATCAACAGTTTTTGTGCGAACGCACTTTTGCGACGCAGGACCTTCTGAACGCTGAGGGTCCCCGCGGCGTTTTGATTTCTGCAGATCAGACTGTGAGTCTGATCATAAATAGTGTCGATCATGTTCGAATTCAAGCCCTATCCTGCGGGCTGCATACCCAGCCTGCATGGGGTTTGGTCAACAAGATCGACGATTTGTTGCGGTCCTCTTTGGATTATGCATTCAAAGAGCCGCTAGGTTTTCTGACGGCATCGTTGTGGCTAGTCGGTACAGGACTACGCGCCGAAGCGGTGCTGCACTTGCCCGCATTGACCATGGAAAAGAGTATTTTAGGTTTGGAACATGAACTCCGAAAAAAGCGCCATGTTCTGGACGGACTTTCGGGCAACATCCGCAACGCCCCCGGGGGTCTTTACCGACTTAGCAATGGGATTACCTTGGGAAAAACCGAGGAGGAGCTATTACTTAATTTCAGTCAGACGGTACGCGAGGTGGTTTTCCTGGAGCGTTCTGCCCGGGAACGCCTCATGAACGATGCGCGACTCAGTTTGGAGGACCGTGTCGGTAGGGCTCTGGGACTCGCAAGAGGAGCCAGATTGCTGGAACACAGCGAAGCCATCGAATTATTGGCGTCGTTACGTTTGGGCGTAGCCACGGGCTTGCTGGATACACACACGTTTGAGACATGCGACCGGCTGATGATTGACATTCAGCCGACCCATTTGGAGGTCCAAGCGGGACGAGCGCTGGATGAACTAACACGCAATAAAAAGCGGGCGGATTTATTCCGTACGCAATTTTCATAACACAGGAAGGATGTGATTTTAGCATGTGGGATAGGTTTACAGAACGAGCGAAACGCGCTGTAAGTGTTGCGCGGGAAGAAGCGACACGTCTGGGCAGCGAATATGTTCGGACGGAGCATATCCTGCTGGGGCTTTGTCGGGAACCCGAAGGAATCGCCGCACGGGCGCTGGAAAATCTCGGGGTAGACATTGAAGCGCTGGCGATAGAAATCGAGAGCCAGATCACCCGCGGCAATGCGGTGGTCTCTAGCGACGAGATCGTGTTTACGCCGCGTGCGAAGAAGGTGCTTGAGCTCGCCGTTGAGGAAGCGCGCAACTTAAACCACAACTACATTGGTACCGAACATATTTTGCTTGGCTTGGTCAGAGAAGGCGAAGGTATTGCCGCGAAGGTGTTGCAAGATATGAAGGTGGATGCAGACCGTCTGCGGAACGAGATACTTCGACTTCTTGGCGAGCAGAACAAGACAGGCGCTCCGCAAGCCCAGTCGGGCAAAAAGTCTCCCACCCCGGCATTGGATGCGTTTGGGCGAGATTTGACCGCATTGGCACGAGAAGGGAAGTTGGACCCCGTTATTGGGCGCGAAGCGGAGATTGAACGGGTGATCCAAATCTTAAGCCGCCGAACCAAAAACAACCCCGTTTTGATTGGTGAAGCGGGTGTTGGTAAGACGGCAATCGTGGAAGGGTTGGCGCAAGCGATCGTTGCGGGAGAAGTACCTGACTTGTTGCTAGGGCGTCGGGTTTTGACGCTTGACCTGGCGGGCGTTGTCGCCGGTACGAAGTATCGGGGACAATTTGAAGAACGCCTGAAATCGGTCATGAAAGAGATCCGACGGGCAGACAACATCATTCTGTTCATCGACGAGTTGCACACCATCGTAGGAGCGGGCGCAGCGGAAGGAGCGGTAGATGCCGCCAACATGCTCAAACCCGCGTTGGCTCGCGGTGAGTTACAGTGTATCGGTGCCACCACGATGGACGAGTACAGAAAACATATCGAAAAAGACGCCGCGCTGGCACGTCGTTTTCAAACTATTCTCGTGGAAGCGCCCACCGTGGAGCAGACGATTAAAATCATCTTCGGGTTACGTGATAAATACGAGGCGCATCATCGCGTGAAATTTTCGGACGATGCGGTGGTCGCAGCGGCAAAGTTATCCAATCAGTTCATCACGGATCGTTTCTTACCGGACAAAGCGATTGACGTGATTGACGAAGCGGGTAGCCGTGCCCGACTGCAACTGACCACGCGACCGAAAGAGTTGAAGGATATTGAGCGCGAGATTGCGGAAGTGACGCAAGAAAAGGAAGCCGCCATACGCAATCAAGAGTATGAAAAAGCAGCGCGCTTGCGCGATACCGAGCGGAAACTACGCGCCTTACTCGAAGAACGAAAACGAGAGTGGGAACGCCGAAGAGACTCGGTCGAAGCTGTTGTGACAGCGGAGGATATCGCTTACATCGTATCCAAATGGACCGGCATCCCGCTTACGAAGATTGAAGAACAAGAATCAGCACGGTTGCTGCGAATGCGAGAAGAGTTGCAGCAAGCCGTCGTCGGTCAAGACGAAGCCATTGATGCCGTCACGCGTGCCGTACAACGTTCACGGGCTGGGTTACGCAATCCTCGCCGTCCCGTGGGTTCCTTCTTGTTCCTAGGCCCCACCGGGGTAGGCAAGACACTTTTGGCAAAGACCTTGGCGTCGTTCTTGTTTGGAAGCGAAGACGCGCTGATCCGCATCGACATGTCTGATTACATGGAGAAATTTGCAGTGTCGCGGCTTGCGGGAGCCCCCCCGGGCTATGTTGGATATGACGAAGGCGGCCAATTGACCGAACAGGTGCGGCGGCGTCCTTATTCGGTGGTGCTTTTCGATGAAATTGAGAAAGCCCACCCGGACGTCTTCAATATCCTATTGCAAGTCCTTGAGGATGGCCACATGGTGGATGCCACAGGCCGTAAGGTGGATTTTCGCAATACGGTCATTGTTATGACAAGCAACATTGGCGCACGGCGCATTGGCCGCAACACGACGCCCGGATTCCAAAGGGCTACGCCGGAAGACCAGTATCGGGAAATGCGGTCCCGTGTGATGGACGAAGTGAAGAAGGTTTTCAATCCCGAATTCCTAAATCGGGTTGATGAAGTGGTTGTGTTCCAGCATCTGACGCATGAGCATCTGCTCCGCATTGTTGACATTCAGGTCAAAGAGGTGGTAGAACGATTACGGGATAAAGGGTTCAGGCTGCGGCTGACCCCTGAGGCAAAAGAGTTCTTGGTGCAACGTGGGTCGGATGAACAATACGGTGCACGCCCATTGCGCAGGGCGGTTCAGCAGTACATTGAGGATCCTTTGTCGGAGTTGTTGTTGAAAGGGGAGTTCGAGCCGGGTATGTTGATTGAAGTGAGACTTGACGAAGAACGTCAGCACTTCATCTTCGAGCCGGCGGAATCGAAAGTTGCGGAAGGTGTGACCACTTGACAAAAACAATCTTTTTCCTGGCGCTGATAGGGATAGCCCTGCCCCTGGGGTCTGTTTTTACCGAAGATTACACGGGGCGGACTATCGCGGATGTACGTTTCCAAGGTCTGGAACGGGTGAATGAGCAAACCGTCCGTGCCAAACTGGAGGTTCAAAAGGGACAACCCTTTAACCCCAAAGCAATTGCACGGGACATTCGACGGCTCTACGAAACAGGTTTTTTTGCCTCCATTGAGGCGGATGCAAGCCTGGAAAACAATGAACTTGTCATAACCTATATCGTCGAGGAGAAAAAATTCATCGAGGAAGTGCGTATCCTCGGCTGCGACAAAATTAAGGAACGCAACGTCCGTGGGGTCTTGACGTGGCGTGAAGGAGATACCTATGCCCCGGAAGCGTTTCAGGAAGAACTGAACGCGATTGTGAAGATGTATCAAACCAAAGGATTTCCGAATGCCCGCGCCGACATTCGAGTAGAAAACGTGGGGCCGTCCCGAGTCCGGATTACCTATCTCATTGATGAAGGCAAGAAGGCAAGAATCCATCAGATTGCTTTCGAAGGCAACGAGGTGTTGTCTGATCGTAAGCTTCGTAAAGTAATGAAAACACGACGCGGGTGGTGGTTCCTCGGCGGGAAATTTGATGAATCTGTATTCGAAGAGGACTTGAAGAAAATTGTCGATGAATACGGCAATTACGGCCGCATGGAAGCTCAAATCCAGGGGACCGATATCCAGTACGACGAAAAAGGAAAGGGGATGACTATCCGCATCCTTGTAAGCGAAGGTCCCGAATACTCGGTAGAGTCTATGGAAGTTGCGGATAACCAGGTCTTTGACGATGATGAAATCGCCAAAGCCGTAAAGGTGCTCCCAGGAAATGTGCACAATAAGAGCCAGGTGGCAGCAGACGCGCAAACCATCCAGCAGGGATACGAGGATAGCGGTTATATAAACGCGCGGGTGACTCCTTTGGTGACGCTCGACCGCGAAAAGAAAACGACGCATATCGTCCATCGAATCAGCGAAGGCGATCTGAAATATATCCGTGAAATCAAGATCACTGGAAACACGGTTACACGGGACGATGTCATTCGACGGGAGATCCTGTCGATCCCCGGAGAACGTTTCGACGGTGGCTTAATTCGAGCCAGTCAAAATCGCCTGGAAGGAACCGATTACTTCGATAAAGTTCGCTTTACGGTCGAAAATGTAGAAGATTCCGACTCCTTTGCCAATCTGTTGGTGGATGTAGAAGAGGGCAAAACAGGTTATTTCAATTTCGGCGCAGGATATAGCACGGAAGAACGTTTTGGGGGGTACGCCGAACTACGTCTCGACAACTTTGATATTGCCAACTGGCCAAAGTTCAGTGGGGGCGGTCAACAATTTCGACTGCGTGTTCACATGGGCGATCGGCGCGACCAATACTCCCTTTCATTCACGGACCCCGAAATCGGTGGACTCCCCTTGGCATTCGGATTTGACGTCTTCAACGAAAGTTATGAGTACCGAGGCGGTGCAGACTACACCGAAGAACAGAGCGGTGCTCAATTGCGTGTTGGGAAAATCCTCTCGCCCTATGTCAATGTGCGCGCTATGCTTCGCTATACCGACACCGATATCACTGGTCTGCCGTGGTATGCATGGATTACCTATCCACCCGATTATTGGCGTGAACGTGAAGGCAATACCACGGTCAGTACCGTGTGGGGAATCACGCGGAATACACTGGATTCCAAACGAGATCCTTCACGGGGCGCCACGCATGATCTACAGTTAGAACTTGCAGGTCTGGGTGGAGATAACAATTTCTACAAAATGGAGCACAGCTCTACGTGGTATTGGACTATCGACCGCGCTGAAAAGGTGGTTCTCATGTTCCGAACCCGCGAAGGCTGGGCAGAAGAGTATGGCGATTCGGACTATGTTCCCCTTCAAGACCGCTTCTTTGCCGGCGGCACGAACACGGTCCGGGGCTATGACAATCGCGACATCGGGCCGAAAGAACGTGGATTATTTGGATTCGGCGAGCGGGAAGCCGTGGGCGGCAAATTAAGGTTGGTCGAGAACCTTGAATTGAAGTATAAGATGACCAAACAAGTCCGTCTCTACGCGTTTATCGATGCCGGTGGCGTGTGGCGTGACAGTAGCGAGTTTGATTTCGGGGATATGAAGTATGGCGCCGGCCTGGGCGTTGGTTTCGATGTTCCTCGCATGGGGCCCATACGTCTTGACTACGGCATACCGCTCAACCCAGATGACGATCAAGGCAGTGGGAGACTACATCTGCAGACGGCTTTACGGTTCTAAAGCGTAAGAAACGTAAGCGGACCTGCAAAGATACGTTTTTTGACTTTCCCCTCGAAATATCGGTATACTACGTACGTTTTCAGCAACGGCTGATAAATTTGTACGTCGGGCAACGGAGTCCAATCGCTTGCATGACGCGCCGTTAGCCCGATGCTGCATTTTCAAGCGACCCCATCGTCTAGCCTGGCCTAGGACACCGCCCTTTCACGGCGGCAACACGGGTTCAAATCCCGTTGGGGTCGCCATTCTTTTTTAAGAGACAATCTTGTCAAAGGTTTAATCCCTCTCCGCCGTATTTTCCCCCGAGAAAACAGACAATTCCCGCCGCGATTTCAACAATCCTTGAAGTGTTCCCCCGGTGATACGAATTCTCGCCGTCCGTGCGAAATGTCCCATCCAACAGAGGCAAACGAGAAGTTCCTGTGATCTTGGAACTTCTTAAAAACGGGAAAATGGTCCGAAAAGGATTCACCACCACGCTCCGGTTCGGAATTATGCGGGTACTAAGGGTACGCGCTTAAAATGCACGCGCCAAGGGGATGCGTCCGTGTCGATAATGGCGAACGTTCCGATGGGTTTGTCACCCGAGCCCACGCCGAGACTCCCTGGGTTCACAAAGAGCGCGTCTGCAATCTGGCGACAAAAGGGCCGGTGAGTTTTTCCGCAGATGATCAGTTGAGCATTGGCATATTCACGCGCACGTGAAAAACGTCTTTCATCGTCGTCCTTCGTCAGCTCGTCTCCTTGCGACTCGGGCGCACCGTGACAAACAAAGATGGGAATACTCTCCAACGTGAAGGATAAACGCCGGGGCAACTCATGCAAATATTCTATATCGGAGGCTTGCAAGGTGCCGTGTGTAGACTCGATCGCGGCAGCATCCTCCGGGCTCAGATTCTTACGGATATGCGCTCCCTTGCGGCGGAACGATGCCACGTATCGATCAAACATGCCTTGTACCGTGGGGATTCTCTGCGTTTGAATGCGCTGAATGACCTCTTTCGAAAAGGGATACCCTGCAACGACATCGCCCGTGTTGACGATGGTATGAATGCCCAAGTCATCGATGATTCGTAGCGCGGCATCCAAAGCCGTCAAGTTCCCGTGAATATCACCGATTGCCGCCAGCAACATAAAGTTGACACCTTTTCTTTAGAAAAAACCTCTTTTGGGAGATCTTTCTATGGCCTCTCTGCAGGTACGATTCGTGAGATATTTTTCGTGAAGATCTGCCGTCATTTTCCCCGTATTTTGGGCAATTTTCAATATTTTTTGAACGGGACAATCATTTCAGCCGCAAAAATCAAGTGTTTTTTTGCATGACTAAAATTTTAGCCTTGAAAATTGTGCTTGACAAAAGCCTCGTTAATTTGTATGCATTTAGACATTGGAAGCAGGAAAACACGTCTGAAAAGCAGATGTGCGGAACCTGCACGGAGCTTCGGCAATGCGGGGTGAAAGGACCGAGAGGCCGAACTTCCGGGGACAACAATCGTGGGTGAAACAACAACAAAGGAGGGTGAAACATGGCAACGGGAAAACCAATGACAAAGACCCAAATGGTGGCAACACTGGCTGAGAAGACGAATCTCACCAAGAAGCAAGTCAATGAGGTTCTTGGGCAGCTGGTGGAACTGGCCTACAAAGAAGCAAAGACGGGATTCACGATTCCAGGGTTAGGCAAACTGGTCGTCGTGCAGCGGAAAGCCCGCACCGGCAGAAATCCGCAGACCGGTGAAACTATTAAGATCCCTGCGAAGAAGGTGTTGAAATTCCGCATTGCAAAGCAGGCGAAAGACGCCATCACACCGTCGAAGAAATAGTTTTCCCAAAATCCGCGCCGACTCTCTTCCTTTTCACCGAAAAGGGGAGAGTCGGTTTTTTGGAACGTGATTTATTCGGGCTGGAAGACAGGAAGTGTGTACCCGAGGCACTTACTCGGAAGAGATGTCATGTGATTCTTCGCGTTCGCTAAGCGACGCTTCTAATGGCTTATCTTGGGCTTCCGGGCGACGTAGCGTTTGCAGTTCTTCCAAAAGCCGATCGCGCTCGGTTCTAAGTTCTTCCCGTGTTCGTTCGACAGTCTCAAGACGAGTCCGTAAGCCGTCTCGTTCCGCTGCGATGGCCTCTCGCTCTACTGTTATACGGTCGAGTTCAGCTTCAACAAGAGCAAGCCGCTGAGCGCTCTCCTCGCCAAAGGCCAAAGAGGACGTTTCATCCTCGATAAGAAATTTGATGTCGCCAATGATGCGTTGAAGCAAGAGTAACTGAGCGGAGGTTTCATTACGTGCCGCGTCAATGGCATCAACCGCGGCGCTGAGCTTCGACATCCACCTTGCGATCTCAATTTCACTCACCTGCGCCATGTGTTGACGGGCGTCCTCCAACATGCGTCGGAGATCACGGATCTCGTTGATATGACGTGCGAGTTCAGCTTGATGTTCTTGTGCAAGTTGTTGCTGGAGCATCGACGCCTTTGTGTCGGGGGGCGTTGCTCGAACCAGTAGGATTTTGCCTTTGGCGGCAATCTCTGCCAAACCAGGAGTGATGTTGATCAGCCGCTTGGGATGTATGCTGGTACCCAACACGACGCAATGACCGCAATCGAGAAAAAGTCGGACAATCGCTTCAAGGTCATCGACTAGGTCCCCAAATTCCTCTAATTGATCAACCAATAAGACGGCTTTGCGGGTTTTGCGTATAGGAGCGGGATCGTCCACAAGAGCACGCACCTTATCCGGAAAATCGTAGGCTGTGACATAGGCGATGCCAGCGCGCGTCGTCCCGGCGCGAATACGGTTCACAATGGAGTACAAGAGGTGGGTCTTGCCACTACCGAACTCCCCCATCAGAACAATAGGCTGGGGCTCGATAAAGTTGAGATTGGCAACCTGTAAACACACTTCGTAGGCTTCACGGTTGCCCTCATCCACTCGAAATGTACCAAACGTAAAGCGTTTCATAAAGTTCCGTCGGCGCCCAACTAGTTCCTGTACAGATTGTATGATTGTATCATACAGCGTTCAACCCGCTGTACTGGAGAAATCGCGTTGATCCTATTCCTACAGCGTGTACCGATAAGTGCTCAATAACGTGTCTCGCCGGTTACTCTTGAAGATACGTCGGGCAAAACAACGGACGACCTTCCTGTTTCTCTACGGTTGACTATGCGGTGAGAGAAATAACTCCAGCACAAACGCCCCGCGTGCGAAAACTGGGCGTAATAGTAATGCACCGCCCTTATGTGTCCACAGGAGAAAACTTGCAGAAGACCGCCTTTCTGGGGATCATATATAGGGTAACCAAGAATTGTCGAGTAAGAGGGGCTTCGATTTCATGGATCCATGTTTAGAAATATCGCCACTTCATGACTGGGCGATTTCGAGCACCACCGATGTGCCGTTTTATTTGGACTTCGTCCGAGTGACTACAGGTGATATCTTGGAAATCGGCACGGGCACGGGGCGTATTGCTTCGTTGATTGCAAGTGTGGGGAAACATGTTTTGGCCATAGACACAGCGCCCAAACAACTACGGTATGCGTTGCAACGATGGAGAGAAGACGGCGGTGGCGCGGCGCCTCTATACCTCGCGGCGGATATGCGCAACCTCTGCATTCAACATCGATTTGAACTGATCTTGGCGACACACCGTTCTTTTGAACGCGTTTTGCTTGACATGGAACGCATCCGCTTATTTCAAGATTGCGCATCCCTCCTTGTATCAAACGGGTTACTTGTCGTTCATGTGTGGTCTCCACCGACGGAAGCGATTGGCGGAGTCCGGGAAAAGGTGGAAGAACTCCCGGCATCTGATGAACACGGACCGCTTCGAGTCATCCGCAGAGAGGAACGCGACCCCGTTCGCAAAATCCGCCGTTACACACGACGTATCGAAGAAAAAGAAGGCTTGAAAAGAACGTGGGATTGTCCGCCCATGGACCTGCGCTGGTACACCGCCACCGACCTCGAATCGCTCGGCTTGCGCGCAGGTCTCCGGGTGGACAACCGCTTTTCAAATTTCCAGCGAGAAGCCTATAGTCCCGGAGCGGCAGAACTTATTTGGGTATATCGTAAACGGTAGGTGCAACGCTCGTCTGCCCTCTGCCGTTTTTCTAGGCTTGATGTGATGAAAAAAGCGGTTCATTCACCTTGGGACGCGTCAGGTTGGGGCATAAGCTCAAGACGTTCGACGTCGAACCCTCTGGTGTGTAGACGAGACACGATCGCCTCGTACACTTCGGGTTCCATTTGGGGCGTACGGCTGAAAATCCACAAGGTACTCTTACAGCGATCCGAAACGACGGCGTATTCATAGTTCTCGCCAAGTTCGATAATCCAATAGTTCGGTCCCAAGAATCCTAACGGGATTAAGCCAAATTGAACAGTGAGTTTTGCATTCGTGGTAGGGTCGGCAACCGTCGCTTTGCCTTCAATCCGTGCCTCCGTGCCATCGAAAGTCTCGCGAAACCCGCGGTTAACAACCCGAACCGTGCCGTCATCCAATAGCGTATATTCGGCAGAGACACCGACAAGCCCTTGTTCAAAAAATACGGGGTACTTGGCAATCTCGTACCATTTGCCCATGTAGCGGGCTATATCAACAAAAGGCACCGTATCCGGCGGGTCGCAGGCACAAGCCGACAATACGATCGCCAAGCTCGACACCATGACTAAATACAACGTATTACGCATTTATTTTTCGCTTTCTCATTTTCTGAATAATGATTACCTTGAACTATTACATTAACACTCATTCGCCCCCGCACATTCCACCGTATTTTGGAAGTGTCTATGCTCTATAATTTAAAGGTATTGTATCTAAGGTCTCTTCATCCCTTGTGATGGCACGAACTTTTCCCGGTAGACGGTGTCAAAAGATACAGCAAAACGATAAGCCCCAGTTGGCTTCGTGTGGCGTATAATACCAAACAATGCCCGGTCTGAATTCGGGTGAGGAGGCTGTCCAATGAAACACCTTTTGTTTGCTGTGGGATTGACTCTTGCCGTCGTGGCTGTGGGAATTGTCACCCATCTTTCCGAGCCGACTTTTGCAGTATCAACGAACGAGTTGAGCATTGACACCGGTGGGATAGAAGCCGTTCAAAAAGCAGGACGTCTTCTGATTCGGGTACCCGTGGTGAATAGCTCTTCCGAGCGCGTATCAAGTGCCATGACTGTCCAAATAACTGATCTGGAAGGGAATATCTTGCTTCAGGAAAAAACGACCGCAGAGTTGCCCACAGGCAAAAGCATTCAGACCGTGGAACTGCCAGGTAGTGTATCCGCAGAACGAAATGCGGAGGGGGTTATTCATATCGTTTTGAATGCCGGTACGTTTACACAAAAAGCGACCAAGAGTCTTTTCGAAGCCTTGCCGCAACTGGAGACGCGTCTCATTGGATATCGCGACTTGATCGCCGGGAGCCGGGCGACCGTACGATTGGTCAGCCTAAATCATGCCACCGCTGAGCCGGTCGCTGGCGCGGGGGTAGAAATCCGGTTGGCGGTCAACAACAATGAGTCTATTTTGTATACTGGCAAGACGAATTCCAACGGATCAATTGACGCCCAGTTTGACGTACCCGATATAAACTCTTCGGCAGAGCTACACATTCGAGTGACAGCAGATGGGCTCGGAGAAGACACGATTGTTCAACCCATAGCGATCAAGCGTAAAACCAAAATCCTGCTTACGACAGACAAACCTTTGTATCAACCTGGCCAAATGATCCGCATGAGGGCGTTAAGCATGCGCGCCGGTGACCTGTTGCCGGAAAAAGAGAAACCCCTTATTTTTGAGGTTATGGATCCCAAGGGCAACAAAGTTTTCAAGAAAAAGGTTGACACGGATCGTTTTGGAATCGCTTCAGCGGAGTTTTCTCTAGCCAGCGAGGTTAATTTGGGCGCGTATATTGTGCGGGCGACCCTAGAAGAAAATACATCGGAGAAGCAGGTGACTGTTGATCGCTATGTGCTGCCCAAATTCAAGATACAAGCGAAGACTGACCGCGATTACTACCTCCCGGGAGAGACTTTAAAAGGAGAAATACAGGCAGACTATTTCTTCGGCAAGCCGGTCTCAGGTGGCAAAGTGCACGTCGTTACCTCCAAATTTGAGATCAACTTTGAAAAATTCGGGGAAGTGGAGGGCGTGCTCGATCCCAACGGACATTGGACCTTTGATCTGCCCTTACCAACCTATTTCGCCGGCACACCGATCGAACAAGGAAACGCTTCCATTCGCCTGGAAATTGAGGTAGTCGACACCGCAGACCATCGAGAAGAAAAGGTGATCATGAAACCGGTCGCCCCCGCACCTTTGAACGTTTTTGCGGCGCCGGAGGGCGGTGTTTTGATGTCCCATTTGGAAAACAGGGTCTATGTATTGGTGTCTTATCCGGATGGAACACCCGCTGCTGGCGCCACGGTGCGGACATCGCTAGCTGGACTCAATTCCCAGGACGGTTCTGTAACGACAGATGATTTGGGAATAGCGACGCTTCGTGTATCTCCCGAAGACAATTCTGGAGAGATCTCTGCGGCGTTCCACGTTTCTGACAAGAAGGGAAATGCGGTGAATAAGTCTGTTCCCCTCTCTGTGAAATCCGCCACGGAAAACATTATTTTGCGCACCGATAAGGCGTTATATACCGCCGGGGACAGGCTACACGCCGAGGCGATCACTACGAGGACAAAAGGTACCGTCTATTTTGATCTGGTACGCGAGGGACAAACGGTGTTGACGCGTACCGCCGATATCGCCGCCGGCAAAGCAACTCTGGAACTCGACCTCGACGGCACCCTCGCAGGGAGTGTCATGCTTCACGCGTACACGTTTACTCCCGCCACCGACCTTGTCCGTGATACGCGATTGTTATACGTGAACCCGGCAGATGCCATAGGTATCCAGGTACAACTGGATCAGGAGACTTATAAACCCGGTGAGAAAGCGCAGATACGTTTTGCAACTGTTGACCGCGGGGGATCGCCGATACCCGCAGCGTTAGGAATAACGATTGTGGATGAAAGCGTGTTTGCCCTTCAGGAGATGCACCCAGGATTGGAAAAGGTGTATTTCACCCTTGAGCAAGAAATCATGAAACCCCGCTACGAAATTCACGGGTATGAATTGAACGAATTAGTGCGGCTTCCAGACGATAGACCGATCCCACTCAAAGCAGTATGGTCCGAACAACAACAACAAGCAGCCCGAGTGCTCCTCGCGTCTGCGCCTCCACCCACCGACCCACCTGTGCGGCTAAATACGTTCGAACAAAAGACAAATGCCGCAAAAGAAGCCGCGCAAAAGAAATTCCAGAAAGATTGGGAACATATCTCAAAGGCGGTCTCGCAATTACTGGAGAAAAACGCTGGTAAACCAATCGAAGATATCAAACAGGAACTGCTGCGGCAGAAATTGCTCCGTCCCAATGATTTGATCGACCCATGGGATAACCCTTACGAATTCGACTTCACCAAAACCGTTTCTTGGGGTGGATACTTTGTCATGACTTCTTGGGGACCCGACGGTAAGAAAGGAACCGCCGACGATCTGAGCTCAGAGTCCATTTCCCCACGAAGAAATCGCCGGGGCGGGGGCTGGTTCCTTCTTAGGGCAGGCGCCTTTATTGAAAAAGCAGCTGTACCGAGGGCGGCAATGGATGCCGCAACAGCGGAATCGTTGGCTGTACCGGCTCCCGCCATGGCATCAGGACAAGAAGGTGGCGGAGGACAGAAACCGCCCCGAATTCGTGAATACTTCCCCGAAACGCTGCTGTTTGAGCCGGCGCTTATCACGGACGCCCAAGGTATCGCCCACTTGGACGTCGACATGGCGGATAGCATCACCACATGGCGCATGAACGTGATGGCATCGGGGCAGAACGGCGCTTTGGGTAGCCGCGATGCGCCGATTCGGGTGTTCCAAGATTTCTTCGTTGATATTGATTTGCCCGTGTCATTGACCCAAAACGACGAGGTGTCAATACCCGTAGTGGTTTACAATTATCTAGATCAACCTCAAGACGTGCGGCTGAAGTTCGAAACGGCACCGTGGTTTCGCCTAAAAGGAGAGCCGGAACAGACCCTTCATTTGAACACGGGGGAAGTCCGTTCCGTGTATTTCCCCATGGAAGTGGTGGAGCTGGGAAACCATAAGCTCACGGTCTTTGCGTATGGTTCGAAGATGAACGACGCCATCCGACGCGAAATCGAAGTGCGCCCGGACGGAGAAGAAAAATCCGTTTCGTTCAGCGATCGCCTATCGGGACCCATCGAACACACCGTTGCGATCCCGCAGGACGCGATACCGGGGGCGAGCAAGATTCTGGTGCGTATTTATCCCGGGGTATTCAGCCAAATTGTGGACGGGCTTGACAGCATGCTGCAAATGCCGTTTGGGTGTTTCGAACAAACCAGCTCGGTGACTTACCCCAACATCTTGATCGTGCAGTACCTGAAAGCAACCAAACAAATCAACCCTGAGATTCAAATGAAAGCCGAAGGGTTCATAAACGCGGGCTATCAGCGGCTGTTATCTTACGAGGTCGACGGCGGTGGCTTCTCCTGGTTTGGGGATGCACCTGCAAATCAAGTGCTCACCGCTTGGGGTCTGAAAGAGTTTTATGACATGAGTCAGGTGCACGAAGTAGACCCCGCGGTTTTGGAGCGAACCCGCGCGTGGCTGTTGAGCAAACAGCAGGCAGACGGGTCTTGGAAACCGGACGAGTCCTACCTACATGCGGAATCGTGGGGCGGCATCCAGAACAGCACGGTGCTGGTAACAGCGTACATCCTCGATGCCATCTTGAACAGTGGTGCCTCACCCGATAAAGCTTTGAAAGCAATCGACTATCTCCGAGCCAACGTGAAGGACACCAAAGAAGCTTACACACTTAGTCTGATCGCCAATGCACTGGTCTCGTGGAAACGCGACGATGCTTTCACCAATGACATCTTGGCGCGTCTTTACGAATTGCGCCAAGAAGAGGACAAAGTTGCCCACTGGAAGGGTACAACAGGAACGGTGACATTCTCCGAGGGTGACGCTGCGGACATTGAGACAACGGCGCTCGCAACGATAGCTTTTCTGAAGGCGGGTAAATACCCGGAAACCACAACCAAAGCGCTCACGTACCTGATTCAAAAGAAGACTGCCCAAGGGCATTGGGGGTCTACCCAAGCCACGATTCTTGCGTTAAAAGCGCTGACCTTGTCGCTGGGCAGTCGCACAGAAACCGTCAATGCGACGATCACCTTGACCTTAAATGGAGAGAAAACACAAGAAATCAAGGTCACTCCAGAAGATAGCGATGTGATGCGGTTGATCGATCTGGGCGAGAAAACAAAACCAGGAACGAACCGCGTGGTATTGGATATTACGGGCGAGGGCAGCATGTTGTACCAGATCGTGGGGCGTTATTATACGCCGTGGGGAAAGCGCCCCCAACCCCTGGAAGAGCCTCTGTCCATCACGGTCAAGTACGACAAGGCGGAATTGGCAGTCAACGATTTGGTAACCACAACAGTGACAGTCCGTAACAATCGGCCAGCTGCTGCACAGATGATCGTACTCGATTTGGGCATTCCCCCTGGTTTCGACGTCGTTGCAGCGGACTTGGACCAACTCGTCACCAACAAGAAGATTCAGAAGTACGAGTTGACGGGACGGCAAATAATTGTCTATTTCGAACGGTTAGATGGTCGTGGAACCGTCGAGTTTTCGTACAAACTTCGGGCGCGTTTTCCCATGCGGGCGCAAACCCCTGAATCACGCGCGTATGAGTATTACAATCCAGAAGTACACGCCAACGCTGCACCTCAATTGCTGACCGTGCAGTAAGTTCATCGCAAGAGATAAAAAGTCGGCGGCTATCTGACGAGACTGAAATACAGGTTGCCGCCGACTACTGCTACCCAACCTACCACAAACAAGAGTACACCCAAAGAGATGGGCACACGAGGATGATGAAGCGCGAGTAGCGGAGACCAAAGAAGTACTGCCCACAACACAGTCGCCACGATTTGCCAAACGAAGAATGGCAGAGCAAATAGAGAAGTGAGTCTTGCCTCAAGAAATCCTGCCAGGGGCGCTGCGAGGTAAAGCGTCATCTCGAACGGGGCAAGGATTCCGCGGAGAAATAACGGGAAAAGCCTTAAGAACGGCGAAAAGAGAAAGAGTCCTATAACAATCCAAAGGATGAATGCCGGATAGATGGACATACGCAGGCGCCGGCGTCGATCAGCGGGAATCTTGCATTTGAAGGCGTTGTAGAGAACCCAACCGAACCATAACAGGAACACACACCACGCGCCGATGGACAAAACCTTTTCCATACAGAAACCTCCGTCGCACAACCACGTGTATCTCGACGCTTACACATTATGGCTTAAACTAATTCATGGTGCCAGTCCATGTATAAGTCCAGTAAATTTGGCACGGTTTGTTATGTTGGATGAAAAATTGAAGAGAAGATTTTAAGTAGGTTCAGCCATAGGAACCGCTTCAAGCACTCGGGATTGTCTTTTCCCCGTACTACGTCCTATTACATCATGGCTTGCCGGCGTCATTGCGAGAAGTGCCGGCAGGCACGACGTGGCAATCCCCTTAGGTTTCCGGAGAGAACCCCACCCTCTGCACGGGGTCCTCTTGCGCTGCGCGGTTGAGAGGATTGCTTCGTCGCTTCGAAGACTCGCTCCTCGCAATGACAACCTGGGGCAATGTGTACAAGGGGTTTCTCCACACTTATGGGCGAGACATGCCTCGCCTCCGCCCCGTCCATGGTGGAACATTGTTCGTTGGCAATCCTGTGTTATTTTGAGTTGCCATCTGTTCAGACGCTTTCGCATAATATGAGTCGAAAAAAGACGGCATAAGAGCCGAAGAAACGGACTACAAAACCATCGCAGGTGGTCGTGGATACAGAACTAAATTCCTCCCTGTCACTTAAACGGTACGTGGGCTTCTCCATCCTGAGTCTATTGGGTGCTCTTTTCGTAGCGTGGCTCTGGCCTCGTGAAGCAAAGACTCCAGAGGAACGGCAAGCGCTGGCGGAAGGCAGGGTAATCATTACGTATTGGGATCGACACACAGGGCACGAGTATGAGGCACGAAAATCGTTAATCGATGAATTCAACCGGAGCCAAAATCGCATCTATGTGCGTACGGTGGTCATCGGATCAAGGATCGAAAAACTTTTAACGGCGATCGCCGGAGCCGCACCGCCGGATATCTGCAGCATGGGAACTTCGGTGTTGGCGCAGCTTGCGCTGCAAGGCTGCTTTACCCCTCTTGAAGATCGCATGAAAGAATGTCCTTACTTGGAAGAGAAGGACTTCTTTCCGCACGCGTGGAAAATGGTCTGCTTTGATGGTCATGTTTGGGGCATCATTACAACAATCGACACGACTTGTCTCTTATGGAACAAGAATGCGTTTCGCAAGGCGGGATTAGACCCAGAGAAACCACCAAAAACGATAGCAGAACTTGAAGAATATGCAGCAAAGCTGACCATACGATCGGCGGCGGGAATTGAGCAATATGGGTTTGTGCCCTGGCAACCCTGGGACCAGACATTTTTGTGGGGAGTCATGTTTGGCGGAAAATGGTGGGATGAAAATACAGGACTACTCACATGCGGTTCGGATCCCGCAATCATCCGCTCTTTAGCTTGGCAACAATCGTTTTCCATCGACCCGCGCTCCAACAGCAATCCGCCTTACGCCGTGGACCCTGCACGAACTAGTCAAGGGCGTTTGGGAGGCGCTTATCAGAGCGCAAACAATCCCTTTTACACTGGTAAAGTCGCCATGATCACCGAAGGGGAATGGCAATGCACGTTCATTCCGAAATATGCGCCGGATTTGGACTGGGGTGTGGCTCCCGTTCCTCAACCGGAAGAAGTCCCGCCCATATGCAATTCTCAGGATGGTGTTGCCGACGCCATACCTTCGGGAAGCCGCCATGCGGATGAAGCGTGGGAGTTCTTGAAATGGTTTTACTCGCCCCGTCCCGATGGCAGACCCTCCCCCGCCAGTGATTACTGCATGCTAATTCACAACATTCCCCCACGCAAAGAAGAAGCCCTACAAGAACGATTCATTGGAGATCCCAAGTTCGGAGTATTTGTGCGACAACTGTTGGAACGTCCCGCGGCATCTTTTCCCACCATTCCAGCGGCACAGTTCTTGTCGGATATCATGGACGAACAACGGGAACAACTCTTGTATCGGGTCGTCACTCCGGAACAAGCCGCCCAAACAATCGAACAAGCAACCAACGCCGAAACCCGAGCAGCGTGGAAATTAGCAGGGAGGATAAACCCGTGACCCGTATGGAACGTCGAAACCTTGTGAACGGGTTGCTGTTTGCTTCGCCCTACATTCTGGGCTTTTTGCTGTTTATGTTGTATCCGCTGGCGATGAGCTTTTACTACAGTTTTTGCCAATACAACGTGATCGCGAAACCGATCTGGATTGGTTGGGATAACTATCACGAACTTTTCCGGGACTCCGACTTTACCACTGCACTGTACAACACGCTGTACTTTACGGTATTCAGTGTGCCGTTGAGTTTGGCGTTTAGCATCGGCTTGGCTTTGTTGCTTAACCAGAAAGTCAACGGAATGTCTATCTACCGGACGATATTCTTTCTGCCAACGATTGTGCCGGTTGTTGCTTCTGCTGTGCTTTGGCTCTGGGTGCTCACTCCGGATGGTGGGCTCTTAAATGGATTGCTGTTACAGTTCTTCGGGATTCGGGGTCCAGGATGGATTGCTGACCCGGCATGGTCGAAACCCTCGCTGATCTTGATGAACCTTTGGACTGTTGGCACAGCGGTAGTCATCTTTCTAGCAGGCTTGGCAGAGGTACCGAAGGAACTTTATGAAGTGGCAGACATCGATGGCGCGGGACCTTGGGGAAAGTTCCGAAATGTGACCCTACCGCTCATTACACCTACCATCCTTTTCAATCTGGTCATGGGACTTATAGCTGCGTTTCAGTACTTTACCCAAGTCTATGTAATGACCAATGGCACGGGGTCGCCGGCAAAATCTACGCTGCTGTACGCGTTGTATTTGTACAAAACCTCGTTCAATTATTTGAAAATGGGCTATGCCTCGGCAATGGCTTGGCTACTATTTTTGGTCATTTTTGCCGCCACCGTTCTTGTCATGGTTTCTTCAAAACGCTGGGTGCACTATCATGGCGAATAAACACAAATTTCATTGGGTTGCCCATCTGTGCTTGTTGTCTGCGTCTGTAACCTTTGTAGCACCCTTTCTTTGGATGGTTTCTACCTCTCTCAAATCGGAGGCTAGGATTTTCCCAAAAGCAGGCGGGCCTCCCCAATGGATACCTACCGCTGACCGATTAGATACCCAGGGAAGACGCATCGTGAAAGTCTTGGAAGGTCCCTTTGCGGGGAAACAAGGCGTGGAATTGTCCGCACATGAAGGAGAACGTCACGAGATTCTCGTCGAGGGCAAGACCATCGCACTCTGGCCTGAGGAATTTGAAGTGGAACAACGCCTGGGGTTTCAGTGGAAAAATTACGTTGCAGCGCTCCAAAAAATGGACTTTATAAACAATCTTCGCAACACATTGTTCATCTGCGTCTTCTGCGTTGTCGGTACTGTTATTTCGAGCGGCTTGGTCGCGTATAGTTTCGCTCGCATTCCCTGGAAAGGGCGCAACGTGGTCTTTCTGTGCGTGTTGGCGACCATGATGATACCCTATCAGGTCACCCTAATCCCCTTATTCGCAGTATACCGATCGTTGGGCTGGGTAGGCACTTTCAAGCCGCTTATCATTCCTTCCTTTTTTGGCGTGCCTTTCTATATTTTTCTGTTACGCCAGTTTTTCATGGGTATCCCAGAGGACATGTCTGCCGCCGCCCGAATCGACGGATGCAGCGAGTTCGGCATTTTCTTGCGTATCATTGCTCCGTTAGCGAAACCAGCTTTTGCCACTACCGGCTTGTTTACGTTTCTCTTCGAGTGGGGCGATTTTTTGAATCCCCTGATCTATTTGCAAGACGATCGGCAATACACACTTGCAATTGCGTTACAACAATTCCAGAGTCATCACGAAAGCGCCTGGGGACCCCTCATGGCGATGTCGACCTTGATCACATTGCCCATTATTGTGCTGTTTTTCTTAACGCAACGGACGTTCATTCAAGGCATCACCATGACGGGCTTAAAAGGCTGAGCCTTCGCGGCGCTTCACAGAGTTCGTTTGTGTTTTCACTCGAATCCGTAACTGAGGGAGATAGAAGTGCATAAAAAAGCGTTTCAGTTTGGCGCCGGCAACATAGGCCGGGGGTTTCTCGGACAATTGTTTTTTGAGTCCGGGTACCACACGACGTTCATTGACGTCGTCCCCGAAATTATCCATCTACTAAACCAGCGTCACGAATATCCCATTCGCATCGTTTCGGATACTTCGACGACGATTACAGTCAGTAATGTATCTGCCGTGTCGGCAAGCGACACCGCTGCAGTGGCTGCCGTCGTGGCAGAATCTGAGATCGGAGCCACTGCGGTCGGTGTCAACGTGTTGCCCAAAATAGCCCCGTTGTTGGCGGAAGGAATCTCACGACGCTTCGAAAAGACGGATGCACCTCCCCTGAACATCATTGTGTGCGAAAACCTTCTGAACGCGGGACCCTACCTCCGCGAACAAGTACGCCAACACTTGCCAGATAAGTACCATGCGGCGCTTCATGAAAAAGTGGGGTTTGTGGAAGCGAGCATCGGTAGAATGGTACCCATCATGACGGAAAGGGAAAAAGCGGAGGATCCCCTCCTGATCTGCGTGGAGCCCTATTGCGACTTGCCGGTGGACGCTGCCGGTTTCAAAGGTCCCATACCGAATATACTTCACATGCACCCCATGAACAACTTCGGGGCTTACGTCAAGCGGAAACTATTCGTGCATAACATGAGCCACGCCGTGGCGGCATACCTCGGTTATCTGAAAGGTCATAAATACATATGGCAAGCCGTGACGGATCCCTCCGTGCGGTCCATTGTACGCGCGGCTCTTAACGAAACCTGTGCCGGGCTATCGGCAAAACATGGACTCGACCGTGCCGCACTGGATGCCCATGCGGAAGACCTTCTACGCCGCTACGAGAACCGCGCGTTAGGGGATCAGATCACCCGTATTGCGAAAGATCCGGTACGTAAACTGGGTCCTCGTGATCGTCTCATCGGTTCCTGTTTGATGTGCCTGGAGCAAGGTATCGTGCCGAGCCACGTGGCGATGGGCGCCGCTGCAGCTTTATTCTATGACCATCCCGACGACTCTGCCGCTCAAGAAATCCAGGAATTACGTGAATCCGAAGGAGTTGAAGGAGTCTTGCAGAAGATCTGCCGCATCGATACCAACTCTCATCTCGCGTGGCTTATCTTTTACGCGATTGACCGGCTGCGCAAAGAACAGTGGCTCAAAAGTCCATAGGACTTTTTTGAAAACAAAATGTCCAAAGTCCGATACTGAGCAACTACGTTTTCTTAGGAAAACCGACTTGGTCAGCTCGCCTTGCGAAAAAGGGATAGGCAGAAGTGATGACGAGAAGCTCTTTCCGTTGTTTTTTCAACTTCAATAGGGAGTTCTTAAAATGACTACTTCGGATCGGTTTTTTCGATCGGTGTTTGTCGCTATTGCCGTCGGACTTGGTTGGGGCATTCGGGGTGATTTCGGCCATTTGATTGGGGCGATGTATCCGGGTGCCGTATTGGGCCTTGCCTTTTGCTACGTGTCGGGGCAAAAGTCCCTTTTCCGATGGATGCCTCTACTTGCGGCTATCTCAGGAGTGGGCATCGGAACGGGCGGTCACATGAGTTACGGGATTTTGCATGGATACGCCCAATCGGATACGTTCATTAACTACGCATACGGTTTTTTTACGCTTTTTCTGCAAGGCGGAGCATGGGGTGTTTTCGGGTGTGCGGCTGTCGGGCTGTTGCTCGAGGAAGAGCGTGTGAAAGTAAAAGAATGGGTAGCAGCTATTGTTACCGTTCTTGTTTCGGGTAGCGCCGTGTACTTCCTTGTGACGACGCTGTTTGGATTTCACATCAACCCGCCCCGTTCTGACGCGTCCATTGGTTTCACAGGAGGAGCCGTGGGGTTGTTTGTGTGGCTCGTTCTAAAGGAAAAACGCACCGGCTTGCGCGCGGCGACCCTTGGGTATGTAGGTTTTGGTATGGGGATGTCTGTCGGCAGGCTGTTCGGAAACATCGCAAATGTTTTTACAACATTCTCTTTTGGAGGACTTGGTCCTTTCACAATCAACCATTGGAACGTTATGGAAGTCAGTGTGGGACTTATCGGAGGATTTATCTTTACTTGGGGTATGTTGGGCTTCTCGTATCCAGATCCGCCCAGGAACATGCCCATGACGTTCCTAAATGTGCTCGGGGCGCTTTATGTGCTTGGAGGTATTCCGCTGCTTCACAGGTTAACACGTGTCGAAATGCCCAAGAAAATGGACGAGTGGATTGCGGCATTGCAAAAATACGGCTATAGCCAACCTGAAGTCTTGGCAAAAGCCACCCTGACAGCATTGACAATCCTGTGCGTTTTGGGTTTTTTCGGAGCGCTCAGCTGGATTTACCTGCACATCAAAGAAAAACACCGTGCTGCATGGTTCCCTGTCATGTGCCTATCCGTAACTATGTTGCTCTATCAGAATATCAATGCGTTGTATTTTCTTTATCCGAGAACTCCCAAACAGATCAATATGCACTTTGTGTTTTGGCTGTTGTTCATGCTCATGACCGTTTACGTTATTCGCCAAATTTGGCAAGGCGGCCCTCAACCGGCAACAGATGCCAACTTCCAACCGGAATCGTTTCCCTTTAAGAGATGGGCGCTTGTCGGTATCGCGTCCTACCTGATCGTGGTCGTATTGGCTGGTTTCATAAACGGCGAACAGACGATGAAAAGCGCTTGTACGCGTTGGCCTGAGTGGTCATGGCGGGAAGGACCATTCCCCGGCCGGGAAGCGCCAAAATGACGTATCGCTCAACGATCGCATAGGGGCTTCGATTGGAAAGAAGAGAAATTGGCAGCCCGTAGGGGATTCGAACCCCTGTGACAAGACTGAGAATCTTGCATCCTAGACCCCTAGATGAACGGGCCAACTGACATTACAACGGCGTGAAAACGCCTCGATAAAACACGCCATATGGTTGCCGGACTAGGACTCGAACCTAGACAAGCCTGATCCAGAGTCAGGTGCCCTACCAGTTAGGCTATCCGGCAGCCGGAATCTTATCTTACCGTATAGCCATCCTAGAATCAACTTGATGTCCTGTGGAAGATCGATAAACTTGTGTGCTAATTTTTAGAAAACCTTCGCGTTACACATTTCGAAACAGGCGGCTGGTGTCCGAAATGGCTTGAAGGATTTTCTGAACAACCTGGATCATTTCCTCGGGGGTTTGGGCATTTAGGTTGTAATGCAAACATGGCGTATTTGTCCATTCAAAGGACAGCGCCGTGCCAAAAAACCGACTCAATGCATTGCGCGCGGAGCGTTCGGGAACCCTGTCAGGTTCGAATTGCAATGTGACTTGGGAACGCGCCGCAAGAATGCGGGATACGCCGTGGTCTGCACCAAGAGCCCGTATTCTCATGACGTCCAATAACCGCTTCACGGGTGTGGGCGGTTTGCCAAACCGATCGGTGAGCTCCGCATAGAGATCGTCCACCGTCTGCACGGTTTTGGACTCGGCAATGCGTTTATATAGAGTAATCCGCTGCATTTCCGACGGCACGTATTCCTCGGGGATGTACGCGTCTATCGCAATGTCACAGGGAGGCAGAACCCGGCGCACGACGGGTTGCCCCTGTGCCTCAGCAACAGCTTCTGCTATCAGCTGGCAATACGTATCATAGCCCACTGCCGCAATATGACCGTGCTGTTCCGCGCCGAGTAGGTTTCCGCAGCCGCGAATTTCGAGGTCGCGCATCGCGATGAGGAACCCAGAACCTAACGTAGAGAATTCCTCCAGAGCCTTCAGGCGTTTTTGAGCGTCTTCGGAGAGCGCGCGTTCGCCGGAGACAAGCAAATAAGCGAAAGCACGGTGCTTGTATCTTCCAACCCGACCGCGCAACTGATAAAGTTCGGACACGCCAAACTGGTCAGCGTTATTGATAATGATGGTATTGGCATTCGGAATATCCAAGCCGGATCCGATAATGGTCGTGCAAACGAGAACGTCCAGTTCCTGTCGAATAAACGCGGTCATCACGTGTTCCAGCTGTGTCTCGGGCATTTGGCCATGCCCAATACCGACGCGGGCGGAGGGCACAAGCTTCATGATCAAATCGGCATACGGTTCGATGTTATGAACCCGGTTGTGCACAAAAAAGCATTGGCCCTCTCTCGCCAGCTCGCGCTCGATCGCTTCTCGTATGATGTTCTCATCGAAAACGTGGATACACGTGTGCACCGGCAATCGGTCATTCGGCGCTGTATTGATGATGCTCATATCGCGCACGCCCAGGAGAGACATGTTAAGGGTGCGCGGGATAGGCGTCGCCGTCATTGTCAACACATCGACATTGACGCGGAGCCGTTTCAAACGTTCCTTCTGGGCTACGCCGAAACGATGCTCCTCATCGAGAATTAACAAACCAAGATCCTTAAATTCGATATCGCGTGACAACAACCGATGGGTGCCGATCACAATATCGATCTCTCCGGTTCGGAGCTTTTCGACTGTCTCCTTCAACTGCCGGGGAGAGCGAAAGCGGCAGAGCAACCCGATCCGTACGGGGTAGTCTGCAAGACGTTGGGAGAATGTCATGTAATGTTGTTCGGCGAGAATCGTGGTGGGGACAAGCACGGCGACTTGTTTCCCGTCTTGGACGGCTTTGAATGCCGCACGCAGCGCGACTTCCGTCTTACCGAAGCCGACGTCGCCGCACAGAAGCCGATCCATTGGTTGGGGCTTCTCCATGTCGCGCTTGACTTCGATAATCGCTCTGCTTTGGTCGGGGGTTTCTTCGTATTCGAAGGCATCTTCGAATTCTGCCTGCCAAGGCGTGTCGGCGCTGAAGGCATATCCCTCTGTGGATGTCCGGGCTGCATAAAGCTTCACCAGTTCATCCGTAATGTCACGCAGAGCCTTTTTGACCCGTGCCTTTGTTCTCGCCCAAGTTGCGCCTCCCAGTCGGTCGAGTTTTGGTGTGGTACCGGCTGCCCCGCCGGTGTACTTCTGAATCAAATCAATGTGCGTGACCGGAATATAAAATCGGTCTCCCCCGGCGTAGTCGATGGCTAGAAACTCGCCCTGTTTGTCGGAGAACTTGCGTATACCGAGGTACCTACCTATTCCATGATGTTCATGAACAACAAAATCCCCCACACGCAAGTCCGAAAACGCCAAGATCGGTGTGCCTGCCTCAAAGCGCCGGCGTCTACGACGAATCGAGCGACGTCCAAAGACTTCCCGTTCGCTCAAAACCGCTAAACGCTCCTCTGGCGCCACAAAACCTTCCCGAAGTCTTCCAATCGCGAGCCTCAAGTCAAACCGGTCCTGACCCACCCGGTGACCATGCTCTTCTAATAATTCAAGAAGACGAGTCCGTTCCCCGGTCGTCGTACACACCAGCGCCACCGTAAAATCTTGTTCCGCCCAAATATCCAGCTGGGACCAAAAATCAGTCGCTGGCGGTATCCACGCTGTCAATGATCGCGTATTCACTGAAACATACGGGATGTCCACGCCTTCATGTGCCCATTCGAATTGCGCCACATTTATCTTGGGATTGGCAGCGACACGGTGCATGAAATCTTCGAAAGAAAGATAATAAGACTCGTTCTTAACGCGACGTTCGATGCGTTCCGCTTCTTCTTTTAAAGCCGCCGGTTCCTCAAACACCACGAGGGTATTGGGCGGCAAGTACGCAGAAATGTCCGTCAGGTCTCCTTCGTGTTCCCCCAACAATTGTTTTTCAGACCGCGGAGAGATCAGGATAGACTCCAGGGAGCCCACACTCCGCTGGGTTTCGGGTTCAAAGCGGCGGATAGATTCAATCGTGTCGCCAAAAAACTCCAAGCGGTAAGGCAATTCCGAGGCGGTGGGAAATACGTCCAGAATTCCACCCCGCACGCTCATCTGTCCGCGTTGTTCCACCATGATTTCCCGTTCATATCCCAGCTCCGTGAGGCGAAACAAAATGTCATCTAAGTCATGTTCTTCACCGACGGCCAACTGAAAAGACCTCTCCTGAAGTTGGGCTGGACGCAAAACCAACTGCAACACAGCGGCAAGCGGGGCAGCAATGAGATACGGTTTTCTGTCGTTGGTAATATGAACCAGACGCAGGAAGGTGTCGAAGCGTTCCGCAACGATATCGTCGGCAGGATCCATCACCTCATGGGGCAGCACTTCCCAGGCGGGAAGCAAGAGACACCGATCTGACCCTAAAAAAATAGCGGCATCGTCTACAACAGCTTCTGCTTCATGCCTACTGGGCGTTATTACCAACACCGAACGGCTGAGCTGTTCTCCCAGTTGACAAGCAAGGAGCGACTTGGCAACTCCCCAGAGCCCTGTGATGTTAATCTCAGTGTTTTGTGAGGTTTCGAAAAGACGCAGCACCTCCCCCACGCCGGCAAGTTGGGGCAGAGCCGACGCCAGAACACTCTGAGACCGACGAATAGACGCTACGCCAGACACAATAAGACGTTTTCAGTTGTCGATAAAGATAGAAACGGCGGATCATCTGAGGATCCGCCGTTTTCAAACCTAGTTCGGAATTATCTCGAGTAGAAACCGATCACGCCTGCCGTATCGGCTTTGAACGGAATTGTCTCCAACGTCGGCTGAGACACCATACGTCCCTCAAACGACTTGGGAGCACGTTCCAGATATTCCGGTATCATAGCGGGCGGATTCTCTGCACCTTGTTCAATCATGGGGATTTTGCGGCTTTTTTCTCGTATGCTCACGGTCATCCCGGGCTTCACTTGAAAACTTGGGATATTGCAAGCTTTACCATCTACGAGAACATGTCCATGGGAGACCAATTGCCGTGCAGCAAAAATGGTATTCGCATACCCAAGTCGATAGATGACGGTGTCCAGCCGAGATTCCAAAAGCATCAACAGGTTTGTACCCGTGACGCCTCCCATGCGCTGTGCCTTTTCAAAAGTACGGCGCATTTGACGTTCTAAAATGCCATAATGCTTTTGGATTTTCTGCTTCTCCAATAACTGCTGCCCGTAAACCGTCAATTTCCGACGCAAGTTGGGACCATGCTGTCCGGGAGGATAAGGACGTTTCACAGATGGGCATTTCGGGCTACCCCAAATGCAACTACCTAACGTTCTGCATAGCTTGTGTCTTGGTCCAATGTATCTTGCCATGTCGAATTGCCTACCCTTACTCCTATGCCTTAATTGCCAGCGCCGATATCAGAGATCTGTTCCTCTCCCTCTGATAGTACCCAATACACATGTTTGAACACGATGGAACTTACGTGAATTAAAGATGTTACCCGTTCCCCGTCTCAAAAGTCAAATTTATGTATTCGCCCGGAGCCTTGGGTATTACCACACGTCGGAATGACGCAAGCACGATGCGGCATTCCCCTTGGGAATCCGCAGATTACCCCGACTTGTGCTCCACGTCCCCTTACGCTGCGTTCCTTCTCCTGTCATTGCGAGGAGTGCCGTAGGCACGACGTGGCAATCCCCTTGGGTATCAGGGGACGGCTCTGAAGCCAAACAGGGCGATCGTGTGCAACAAAGCCGAGGGGACTGCTTCGTCGCGTCGGGGACTCCGCTCCTCGCAATGACAGCCGGGGCGCCAAGAGTTCGGTCCGATTGGCACCGTTTTTTGTTTCAGATTCACAAATGAAAATAGAAGCGCCCCTCAAGAAAATGATGCGCAAGAAGTGGTATTGATATGAGTACCTACTAGGCAAGTGTGATTTTTCCCCGATACCCTTTCCTCTTTTTCCCTCCCCGATACAGCACTACAGGTTTGTGAACGTATGTAGATCGCAGCTGTATGCCGAGGGTTGTAAAAAGCCTTATGCCCTGTCTATCATAGCCAATCAAAAGGCGTAACGACGATGTCATACCTCAAAAAGAAGAGGTCCTTAAGCCATGGGTCAAAGCCATTCTTCCGCTCCCTCTCTCGCAATCCACGGCGGCACCAAAGCAGTTCGCGACACCCTGCCCCCTTGGCCTTGGTTTGACCCGAAGACCATCGAAGCGGCAATGGAGCCGTTACGAACGGGCAAGGTGAACTACTGGACAGGGACTAAGGGCATGGAATTTGAGCGACGTTTTGCCGAATGGAACGGTTCGCGTTTTGCCATCAGTACAACCAACGGCACCAGCGCGCTTCACACTGCCCTGGCAGGACTAGGTATCGGGCCGGGAGATGAAGTAATTGTCCCAAGTTACACCTTTATCGCTACTTCGTTTTCTGTCCTTCAAGCGGGTGCCATTCCTCGTTTTGCCGATGTCAACAAAGAAGACCACTGTTTGAGCGCCGCTTCCGCGGAAGCCCTCATCAATGAACGTACAAAAGCGATTATGCCGGTGCATCTTTACGGCAACGTAGCGGATATGGATGCGATTCTTGCTTTGGCAAAAAAATACAATCTCTTTGTCATTGAGGATAATGCCGAAGCCTATGGCGGTGAATTCAGGGGTAAAAAGACGGGAAGCATTGGGCATGTCGGGGCATGCAGTTTTTGTCAGAACAAGACGTTCACTACCGGGGGAGAAGGCGGCATGGTCACCACCGATGACGAGGAAGTCGCGTGGCGCTGCCGAAGTTTCCGAGATCACGGCTATGACGTTCGGGAACGCCTCCGACTCCTTGAAATGGAGCAAAAACTTCCCTACATCCACAACATGCTCGGTTGGAACTATCGGATGACGGAGATGCAGTCTGTCATTGGCTTGTGCGAACTCGACCGCATTGATACGTGGAACATGCCTCGTAGACGTCGCAATGCGGGCATCCTTTTGCAGGCGCTGCGAGAAGTGCCCCAGATCCTTTATCTCCCGGTGGACACTCCGGAACGACGAAACGGTTGGTATGTGTTTCCGATCACACTGGATATTGACGCGATGCAGTGTGATATCGCTGAGTTCTTGACCGCGTTGAGCGCAGAGGGCGCCCCCTGCTGGAAGGTTTTCTGGCCTCAGTGTCATACGGAGCGCGCCTTTCAAGAACACAATGGGTTTGGGTTTTCTCGGTTCCCGTTTGAGAGCAAGGAGTATACCGATCCGCGCTCCGCAGACTATTCTAAGGTCGATGTGCCGAATGCACTATGGCACCAATCGCGCACGTTCATCACCTTCATCTTTCCAACCTATGAACCACATCACATGGAACAAATCGCCGAAGCCATTCGAAAAGTGATTGCGGCTTTTGCAAAATAGGACTTTAGAATCTCACGGTAGTGCTTGGCACAACCGTACCTCATCACCGACATCGATCGGTGATTTACCCACAAGAAGGAGGGGCATGCCTTGTTAATTCTGTGCTTATCCTCTCTCGCAGCGGCTACCGCGTGCGAGTCATCCCCTTTGCAATACTCGTTCACGATTTGGGACTGGGAGGAAACGTACCGAGACTTCGGAAAATTCCAAAAACAGGTGGATACGACATGCGAACATGGGTTCAATTTGCTCGAACTCGGGGCAAGTTGGGCAGATTGTGAACCGACGGAAGGTCAATATGATTTTTCCCACGTAGACCAACGCGTAGCCTACGCGTCGAAGAAAGGTCTGGCGATCCGATTACGACTCAATATGGTCGCGCGTCCCAGCTGGTATCACGCGGAACTGTACCAATTCCCGGATGGGACGGTATTTACCCATGGCGGCGGCTATCCCAGCGTGTTCAACGAGATAAACCGACAAAAACAGCTGGCGTTTGCGGAAGCGCTTGCGCGTCACTTCTCCGGTAAGGGTTTCACCTACACCCCCGGGTTCAGCCTACACATGGAAATAAAATTCGGCGATTGGAACACCTACGAACCTTCCGCGCGCTCGAGTTTTCGTACCTGGCTGGCGGGACGCTACGATACCGTGGAGAATCTCAACTCGAATTGGGGAACGTCGTACACTCACTTTGGAGAGATAGAACCTCCGATTCCTCAATCCACCTCGGGCAAGCCCGTCTTAAGCCCTGCGGAACGGGACTGGATTCTTTTCCGAGAGCAAGCGCTCGCAAACTGGGTAACCGCTTTCGCCGCATCCATTCGGCGCGCCGACCCCACCGCAAAAATATCGGTACCTTTGGGTGAGAGTTTTCGCCGTCAATCCGCGGCATTCGCCAACCTGGGTTATTGGACCTATTCTCGACAGGCAGACGAAGTTGTCCATTCCTACGATTTTTTTTGGCACGGGACAGCCCAGCTCAAAGCGGTGCGCGCCTCGCTTGCCACAATGATTGGCATTACACAAAAACCTACTTTATTGGAAATCGACGGACCATACTTACTAAGTCACTATGGATATACCCCAAACCACTTGGTTGAAGCCGCCGATAACGCGCTTGCCACTGGTGCCGCGGGAATTCAAATATCTAATTGGGGAAGCACAGACCTTTCTAAAGAAACTTGGATGAGCACCGTCGCCGAACTGATTCGCTCGCATGAAAAACATGCGAACAAACCTTGTTCTTCTCCGCAAATACTTTATTACGTGTCGAAATGGCAACAGTACGCTTTCCGCGAGAACGAAGATTGGGTATACGAGCGACAATTCACCTTTTGGCATAGACTCCAAGAAGCCTGCTTGAACGTTCGGATCGTTTCTGATGAAAACGTAATGAACGAAACGCTTTTCGCCGACTATCTTCTGTTGCCGTTTGATATCGTGATTGACGAGCCTGTACGGGAGCGTCTGCGTGCCTTGTCTTACGGCATGAAAGCAATAGCAGATGAAAAACCCGGCATATTCACTCCCACCCAGAAGACTGCGGGCAACTTCGGCGCGAAAATGACGGTGACCGGAACACCTTTTGCCGAAGATCCGCGTAATGTACAGGAGATTCTGGGTGCCCCGCCTGCTGATCGTCTGCGCGCCGCAGTTGTCCAGTTCCGCTCCTCTGCTTCTATTCGAGATAACCTACAGCGCATGCTCGTTTACTTGGAAAATGCAGCCCGCGACGGGGCTCGGGTTGTGGTATTCCCCGAGATGGCGCTCACGGGATATACCAAACACAAGGCATTTCGAGAGAGACTGGATTGGAAACAAATCAATGGGGCAATTGAAGACATCTCTGAAGCATGCCGCAACCATAATATATACGCTGTGTTTGGCGCACCGAGTCGTTCGGGCAGTCGAATCTTTTGCGCGGCATATGCGATAGCGCCGGATGGTAAAATAATCGACCGATACGAGAAGATATACTTGGCGGGCGAGGAATGGGCTTCCCCAGGACGACACTTGTCCTTGTTCTCCATTGATGGGACACCATGCGGTACGATCATTTGTCACGACGAGCGGTATCCTCCGCTGATACAACTGCGGGCGCTCGCGGGGGCGCGTCTGTTTTTCTACATCTCGTGTGAATCGGGAATAGAACAAGAATACAAATTGGAACCCTATCGCGCCCAGATTCAAGCGCGTGCAGTCGAAAACGGCGTGTATATCCTACATGCAAACACGCCTGCCGTGAATTCCGCGAATGATGGTGCCGACGGCTCCCATGGTCAAAGTCGAATTGTGGCACCCGATGGCAATATTCTCGACGAACTGGACATCGAAAAGGAGGGCATGCTGATTCGTGACCTGTTGCTTTCCTATGCCAAACCCCACGGGTTAGACAAGGCGCTGTATGACGGTCCCCTGGCGCGCTGGATGAAAAAGGGTCTCCATCTCGTGCAAGATATACGAAAACAAACCCCTCCGGACGACAAGGATTGATCCAGTGTCGGGGTCTAGGCTGCAAATCGGAAAGGACAATTCCAACAAGGAAAGGAAAGAACGAGCCATGAAATACCGTTTGTTTACGCTGGGTTTGGTGGGAATGTTCGCACTTGGGTTGATGGTATCCAATGTCTGTCTCACCTATGCCCAAAGTCAAGGAGCTGGGTCCAGCACGTACAAAATCGGTATCGTCGATGTTCAAAAAGTTATGGACAACTACAACAAACGGACCGTAGAAGTGCAGAAACTCGAAGCCGAAGTGAACAAGAAAAAGGCTGAGATCGAAAAACTCCGGGAAACGTTTCAAAATGAACTGAAACAGTTCCAAGAAGACCGTGCCAACATGACTGAAGAAGAAAGCGCCGATCGCGAAGCAGAGCTGGACAACCACGCATTGACCGTAGAGAGTGCCGTGCGCCAAGCGGAGGCATCACTCGATCGGCAACAACGTCGCCTCAAAGCCGCCTTGGTCAAAGACATCGTAGACGCAGTCAACGCTGTCGGTACTGAAGAGAATTACCATCTCATCTTAGAATCCGATCCGGAAAAACGCACGGGTGTTTTGTTCTACACCACGACGATCGACATGACATCGAAAATCATCGAACGGCTTAACAAGAAGTGATAGAAATATCGGAGGGAGAGTTCGGGACACCCGAGTGAAACGATGTCAAAAGATACTTCCGGTGTTCCGAACGATTTCTTCGGCGGCGTGCAGCAGTTCCATCCAGCGGATGTTGTAATACTTAGGATTGTCAAAATCAGCGTTGATCCCGCGCTGGATTCGTGAGGCGATGTCGTGGACAGCCTCCGCAATCGTTACTTTGGGATGAAATCCGAGAACGCGTTCGGTTTTCTCGGTGGAGACCCGGTAATCCCGGACGGTTTGTGGGGTATCATCGAATTCGATGTCCACATCCACAAAACCGGCAAGGGCATCTTTGACCTCATGCGCCAAGTCACGTATGCGATAATTACGGAAGGAGACGTTGAAAATCTGCCCGCCCACCTTATTCAGGTCGGCTTCAAGACAGGTTAGATAACACCGCGCTGTATCGTTAACATCCACCAGAGGACGCCACATCTCTCCTCGACAGAATAAGATGAGGCTTCCGCGCTGATGCGCCGTCTTCACGAACGTATTCACAACGAGGTCATAGCGCATACGGGGGCTCCAACCGTACACGGTGCCCTGACGCAAAATGATCGGCTGAAATCGCTCGTCGGCAAGGCGTAAAAGTGCCTCTTCGGCCTCTAGTTTGCTCAGGGCGTAGGCCGCTTTCGGCGAGACAGGTGCTTCCTCAGATAGAAGATCCGGATTACCGGATAAACCTCTGTCATATATCGCGCAAGAAGAAGCGAAAATAAACCGACGCACGCCGCTTTGTTTCGCTAACCGGGCGACATATTCGGTACCGCCCGCGTTGATTTCCCTGTTCGCCGTCGGATTGAACTCTGCCGTTGGATCGTTGCTCAAACCCGCAAGATGCAAAACGGCGGTGATCCCTTCGAAAGCCGATTGGTCAAGCTTCCGAATGTCGGAACGGACAATCTCTATCTGATTAAAGACGTCCCGCAGTACGTCCGTTCCAAAAAGGAACTTGTCTACAACGCGCACCCGAAAACCAGCGCGAAGCAAGTGGCGGACGGTTACCGCACCAATATATCCACCGCCGCCTGTTACTAAAATCATAAAGAGTTCCTGTTAAGTGCCAAACGAAGCCCGCTTAGATGTGCGCGCCATTTGGACTGTGGAGGGAAAAAGTTCAGCTCCACGCCTTTATGAAAGCCTGAAATGACCGGTCGTAAGTCTTTTCGACGTCCGGCGGGAAGCAGCAACCCGGCAGTTGTTTCTTCTTAAGATGATACTGAAGACATTCGCAACATTTTCCCCGTCGGGAACAATCCATATACGTGCAAGTGCACTCAACTGTATTGGAGCAGTTCGGTGACATAATTTCTGTTCTCCCTGTTCTCTCGTCGTCTTTTAAGGTCCTTATTATAAGGTGCCGAAAACATGCTTCTCCACAAAAGCATACATACACAAATAAGGACGGCTGTTATTCAAGAAATGCGCCGGGGCTCCGGTTCAGATCTGAAACTCAATAGTTACAATTTTCTTCTTATCCACCTTGAGCCGAAGGGTATCACCTTCGGGCTCAAGTTTTTCTCTTCGCTCTTCGTTGAGATTGGTCAACCACGCCTTCTTGATTGGTTTCCAAACCTTGATGGAGCCTCTAACAGATTTATTCTCGGGATTAAACAAGCGAACCACATAACTATGCGGGCGGTCTTCGGCTCGTTTGAACGCTGTCAGTTGCAGGTTCCCGCCACGCAATTCCAAAAAACTCAAGTTCTTGGGTAATTTCCCTGGATGAGGACCCACTTGCGCCGACTCCAACGGGAGATTGAGTGCCTCTGCTTCATCAAAGACACCGTGTGTCCAATCCCCCCGGTGCGGATAGATGGCGTACGTCCACTCATGAGGACCTATGCACTGAGCAAGTTCCATTTCCGGGTACACCTCCCACCGTCCGAATATGGGACAGTTGCGGTACGTAAACGCGCGGAACAGGGTAATCGCGAGACGCCTATCCGGAGTGTCCATCGCCTCATACTCACGGATACCTGCATTGAGGACAGCAAAACCTTTCTCCCCATCTGATAAATCAACAAAGCGATACATCGGATATTGAGGATTGGGACGGCCGAAATACGCATTGCCCTCTTTTACATGGATGTCTCTGGAAACAACGTCAAACGCCACTTCCGCGTCGCTCCGATCCGTATTAAGACGAGTCGGAAACACCACACGCATCCGGTGATTGCGACAGGTGTTCACCAAGGATGTCGTCACATCGAGCCGTTTTTGGCCCGCCCGCAACGTGAAACGACTGGTAACTACGATCTCGCGTGTTTCTTTGGTGCGGGACGTATGGTTCATTTCTGCTTCACGGAATTGCGCGGTCAATTCTTGCTCGATTCCGGTGGGGATTTGCATGCGGTACTCCACACGCATACGCGCAAGCAAGGGACCCGCCTCTTCCAACGCAATCGTGACCGGGAAACCGTGCGACGTAATCGTACGGTTTTCATCCGGCTCCATGTGGATCCAAGAATGGCCTGTTTCCCCTGTGTCCTCGATATAATGCAGACCCCGGTACGTATGGCCGGTCTCTTTGTGCAACAAATCAAACGTGCCGTCGCTCTGGAACACGACGCGCAAGTGTTCGTTCTCCAACGTATTGGTTTCGGGCGCCAAGGTTCCCGGGACATAATCAAACTTATTCTGCCGAACGATGTGGAAGGTCTTGTAACCGTATGCCGGCACCTCCCCCACTTCGACATGACATAACACCCGCTCGGAAGGCAATTCGATCGAAATATCCTGCAAGTTACGCACGAGACTCGCCCATGGGAACCGCTCTTTGATCTGAATCCGGTGTTTGAGTTTCCCGTCAGGGCTGGTGATAGCAAACGCTTCGTAATCCATCTTGTATGGCATATCGATATAACACGAAATCACACCCGTTCGGGGACGCGGGGATGAGTTGAATACGGTTAGCACGGAGTCACGAGCCGAAAGGTCGGAATTGTCTACCTGAATCTGCACGGCTTGCATGCCGCGACGCGCCAACCCCTCGCTAATGATATCTACCTGCTCATAGCGGAACATGGAATCCTTTTCCATCTGGTCGATGCCGGCTCCCGTGAGGGTATCATGCGGATGGTTCTGAAGAAGCATTTTCCAAGCGCGGTCCAAGGCGGTCTTCAAATACTCTCCGCCGACCATCATGCCGATAGCGCTCCAAGGTTCCGCAAAACGCTGCAAATTGATCTCAGCACGGTGATTGGCACGCCGCAAACGCGTCCTCGCGCTGATCACGTCGCCCATCAAGTGCGTCCATTTCCCGGTAGAACCCGGATCACGACTCTCCCCTCGCAGTACCGTCGGGTTTTTGACCTCTCGGCGCATAGCGTCCATATATTCTTGCAGGCTGGAAAATTTGATCTCGTGTTCCGGCAAGAGTTTCTGGCATAGGCGCATGATCTCCGTCTCTTTGGGATCTGGATTCGAGGTGTCAAAACCTTGCATACAACAGATGTGACGCGTCGTAAAATGCTTGGATTCGTCACGCACCAGCTTGAGAAGCTGCTCTCGAATCGGCGCCTCATTCCACTGCTTCTTCTCATCATCTAAAACGTAGTAATGTTCCCGCGGACGGTGGCTTCCCGCCCAGCGAAACGGCGCCGCGCCTCGATCCCAATCATAGAAAGCAAAAACGTCATCGGACCCGTATCGCAACACACGGTATACATAAATGTAATAGCTGAATCGACTCATGCAGCCGAACCGCATTCCCAAGACGCGGGAACCGTCCGGTCCTTCCAAAATAAACTCACTATGCGGCGTGTTGATGCCCCGATAAAAAATGATGGTATCAATGTCAAAGCCGTTATAGATCTGGGGCATTTGAGAAGTCTGCCCGTAACCAAACGGCGTATAGCCACATTTCGATACCTTCCCCAACGATGCCGCCACCCGATGTCCCACCACAAGATTTCGCACCAGCGATTCGCCGCTAACAAGGTATTCTTCCGGCAGCGAATACCACGGACCGATGATCAGCCGACCCGACTTTACATGCTTTTCTACGAGCGGGCGCTTTTCCGGACGAAGTTCTAAGTAATCCTCAACACACAAGGTTTGAGAATCCATGAGAAACGAGTGAAACTCTTGGTCTGTCTCTAATAAATCAAGTAACTCGTCCATGAACTTCAACAAGAGAAGACGGGTCTCTTCAAAAGGATAACTCCACTCTCTGTCCCAGTGAGAGTTGCTGATGACGTGAATAACTTTCCGTTCCTCGGACATGATTTCCCCTCCTGATGGGCACTACACATCGATAATTTCTGACTCTGCCACCCGCGATTTTAGCATAGTCAGTCAAGGATAAGGCAAAGAAGCACTACGAAGTCGAACTCGTTGGAACAAAAGGACACTCGTCACAGGACTTTTTCGGATGCGCCAACGTGTCCGGAGAAAACTTGTCGTTCGTGCTCAGGGCAACCGCGGCAACCTTTTCCACCTGAAGTTGTAACTCCTCCATTTCGTCCTCAAAAAGACGCAATAATTCAACAAACCCATGCGACGCGCTTTCATGCTCTGCGTATTTTCTGCGAGCATCGGCAACATAATCCCGCAGAACACGGCAGTCATTCCACCGGCCAAGAACCTCTTGTAACTTCTTCAACGACCGGACGTAGGTTTTCAGTGCTTTACCGAAAAGTTCCTCGTATAGTTCACAGGTATACCTCAGTTTCTTGAGGCGAATACGAATATTATGTAACTCCGTTTCGCCGCGATGACCGAGCCAAGCACGGTAAGCCAAACACAGCTTTTCCCTTTGGCGGGTTATCGAACGGATGGCTCGTTCTACCAGGCATCGGTTGCCCGGCTTCGCGTCACGAACGAGTTGCTTGAGAAGGGTCCTAATACGTTGGTCGGTAAGGATTCCACAAGCCGTCGTCACTCCTTTCGACGCCGCCCGACGCAGCCCCCGCATATGCCGTAACGTCAAATTGGCAGCGGCACGCGCGGAACCTTTCAACGAGTTTCGGCGCTGAACCATAAGGCTGATGCTAACATCCAGCTCCCGCGCCTTACCCAATTGGCGCGTGATTTCCCGCATCGGGTCATAAACCATTCGGTAGGTAGACTTTGGAAAGGCACGACGCAGTTCTCTCAATGCAACCCGAGTTCGGCGAGAAGCCACCCGAAGATCATGGATTCCATCCATATCTTGTTGTGAGGCCGCACGTACCGTTCGAAACAGCGCTCGCATGTGTTTACGCACGACATGCGCAGCCTTTGTCCGCATCGCGCGGCATTGCACTTTAGGCTTTGGAACGGCATCAGGTAACGCGGAAAACAAAAGAAATCCGACAAGAGAAGATGAAGATTGCGCCATTTCCCACTCTCCTCAACCTCATTATCGACCGACAAAACCTTACAAGTCAATCAGCTGCATTCGTCTTGCACGCTTACACATTCTCCTGGCTCTTGTAAGGGACTCCTATAAACACGCTGAGTTAGAGTCTTAAGCGGCAATCAAGTGTGCACCCCCGCACTGTCATGGCGCACATTGCCGTTAGGCACGACGTGCCCCCTTAGTCCCCCGCGTACGGGGGATTGGCCCAGACACCTCCCCTTCCGGAAGAGCCCGCCTTAGCCCCCCGCATGCGGGGGATGCAAGAGGGGCTGAAGCCTCTGCAGGGGATAGAAAACCGCCCCTGTCATTGCGAGGAGTGCCGTCAGGCACGACGCGGCTATCCCCTTAGGCATCCGGAGATTACCCCGACCTCTGCCCTGCGTCCCCTTGCGCTACGCGGGCAAGGGGATTGCTTCGTCGTTTCGAAGACTCGCTACTCGCAACGACAACCGGGCATATAAGCCCGGGCTACGTCCTCGATGCAGTGCCAAAGGCTTGTCAACTTAGGCATTTACGTCGAATTCCCCCACAATGAATGTGCTCCAAATGAATTCTTTGATTCTGCAATGCGATCCGGGCAATCGGTTTGAGAGCAACGCCAATCAGTTCCTAAGCAGCCACACCTCAGCCACCTGCGTGCCGCGTCCCGTGATGCGTTGCCATGTGAGTTCCAGGGAACCGTCCTCGGTTGCTTCGCGTGGAATGGGAAACTCGAGTGGTGTGACAGCAGGCTCAGGTTCGTCCTCCCCGGTTACGACCTGGGCCGCCTTATCGCCAGTGTTCGTATAGCGGACCCCGTCGACGGTATGGCCGTACGCGCCATGGATTTCGTACAGGCCATCCGCAACAAGTCGAACGGTGGCGTTGTAACGGCCGAGGTACGTGACGCGAACGCGATACGTACTGCCAGCGTCAAGTCCTTCGTAGCGCAACACCAAAGGGGTCTGATAAAGCGCCTCGCTGACGTCGAACCAAGAGAGCCGGTACGGTTCGCCATTATCGCGCGTGTGGTCTTCCCGCGGGGTGGTGACTCCTGCCGGGTCGTCCCACAAAGGCTTGGGCTTCACGATATGAGGTTGTTTGAACGCACATCCAAGGTCGTCGTAAAACCCGCCAGGACCCGCGTCTTCCCAATCGGCTACCCGCGCAAGACGATGCAGACGGATGTCTCCCGATATCGGACCATCCGGCATCGACGCGCTGACCTCGCCAGCAAGAATGGCGTCGAACTCGTGTTCCATCCAGAGTTTGTTGTTCAACGGGGTATCGAGAAACTCGAGTACGGCGCCCCGTTCCGAATTCTTGGCTTTATAATTCTTTACGTCCAACTGCGCACCGATGCTTTCGAATAGCTGGGCACCGAGTTCCAGGATGCGCGCCTTCAGGGGGGTTGTCGTCTCGTCCTGATCCGGCTCCGCCAGAATCGCACGGGCGGCCTCAATGGCGTTTTCCACCCCCATATCCGCGGCCCGACGCAGCACGGCGCACGCGCGTTTCTCGATGTCGTTGGCTTTCAGCAGGCGCAGCCGCGTGTAGTGATCGTAGTAAGCGCGGAGTAAACACTCCTGAAACCACCAGTTGGTCAATAGTGTTTCATCCGCGCCGTCTTCGAGTTTCTTCCAGAGCCGGAAGGTTTCTTCAACACCCTCATTTTCTGCCAAAGAACCCTCGAAGTTTCGTTCCAACATGTAGATGCCGGCCCGCACCTGTTCGGCAATGTCCCACCTGAAGAAAAAGCGCGCGTAGTCGAGCATAATATCATCTACACTACGGTCCGGATCCCAACCGAGGGCAGTCCAAACGACTTTGTTTACGTCGTCGCCGACTCCGTCAGAGTAGGTGACGAACCCGTCGCAGTACTCGGCAAAAAGGTTATGGATCCGCGCTTGGCCTCTGGGTCGAGGCGCAAAGGGCTCGCGGCCCAGCGTTCGTGCAAGCGCTCGATCCCACCCCGGCACAGGGTATTGGGCACGAACACAGTGCCCGATGTCGGGGTAGCGCCGGATAGGATAGCGGTCGGGGGTGCGGGCACGCTGTTCGCTTGCCAGGATGCGCGTCCATGCGCCGTAGACCACGCCGGTAACCCAATCAGGTTCCTCCCGCTGCAGGTAATCAAAAAACCAGTTGTTCTGTTCGGGGTCAAAGCCCTGGTTTGACACCCAGACGCCGACATTGGGATGAATCTTGCGGGCTTCTTCGGCAAAACGGCCTGTCCATTGCAGCATCAAATCCGGCCGGCGGAACTCACTGCTGCCGTCGCCCCCGGTGGCATAGATGTGATCCAAGTGGGGAAACGCACGGAGCGGAGCCAGCCTTCGCTCCAAGGTCCATTCGAGTTCCTCGTCCGATTCTCCTGTGCCACCCAGCGCTGATGTAAATAGCCACAGATCATAACCATACTCTTCACAAATGCGGGACCATGCCGCAGCCATCTCGCCCTTGCTCACCTTGGCGTGCGGACCGTCCCGTTCATCCGGATCTCCGAACGATGTGGTCTCAAAACTATTGGCGCCGAACACGGCAAGTTCGCGCATGTACTGCTCGTAGACTTCTGGTGTCCAAGCGTCGTAACAGTGGGAAAGGCTCCGAAATCCAATTTGATGCCCGCGGTAAGGATAGCGCGGCGCGGTGGATATGCGGTAATTCGCAGGGAGTTCAATTCTCCCGGGCGCCATGCGAAGTACGAGAAGCAATCGGCCTGTGGCAAAAAGAACTCCACGTTGATCCCGTCCCGCAAGCACCACGACCGGCTGTGCGCCATCGGTATGGACGCCGATGGCAAAACCTTCCGCTTTCTCGGGCACGTTAAGACTTGTGACAAAATCCTGAAGGTCTGCCGGGAGTTTGTCGACGCGGCCCAAAAGGATGAGGGGAACATGATCGCCAGGCTTCTCAGCGGCACACGGCAAGGTAATGTCGGTACGTTTTGCAATCTCTTCGACAAGCATGCGAGCGGCAGTTTTCACAACTCGGTTCTCGTCGTACGTGACAATGACAGCTTTCCTTAAGTCAACGGTGTCTGCTGCTGCCCACGAAGCAAAGGACGAAAGAATATAAAGCATGAGAACACAAATAGCGCAGCGAAAACATACCGAACTCCCCATGACAAACTCCTTTTATCTTGTCAGATTCACACTGAGTTTTTATCCCCTGTTGTTTGTCAAATAAAAGCCGTGATAGTGGAGCATCAGCTACTTAGCGCAGCGCGACAGACTAACGTGAAATTCACACCTCTCATCCCCGGTCAATTCTGGGGGTCATTTCCCTTCCTTAGCCCACGCCTTCATCTGCGCGATATTTCTCTGCATGGTCTGGATATATTCGGGCTCGTTCTTGCGAGATTCCAGATACACGGCCATATCGGCATCGTAGACCTCTTCGGTTTCTGGCGTTTGCCCCTGGTCATTCGTTTCGCGAATCCAGGAATCAAGGATTCCGCGCAAATCAGCCAGGGTCTCCGAGTATGCGGGATCATCGGCTAAGTTCGTCAGTTCCCAAGGGTCGGTCTTTCTGTCGTAAAGCTCTTCTCGGGGACGCGGCACGGTGAAGAACCGTTCCGCCGGGTGGCCGGCCAGCTTTCCTTCTGCATACAGCTCCCGTAACCGTTTCACAATTTCCTTACTATCTTTGTATGCGTTTGGCTGCAAATGGGGACGGTCCGGATAGAAATTACGGATGTAGGTAAACCTTCCCTTCCGAACACTTCGCAAGCGATCGACCGTCTCATCACAACGATCACGCGCGGAGATCACAAATTCGCGAAGGTGCGCATTTGGTCCGAAAAGCGGACGGCTTTCCATGTGTTCGGAAATAGCTATCCCCGCAAAATACAACGAGTCGCCGCGATATCGATATGGGCAACCCATTCACGGCGTATGTTTCCCCCAGAAATGCGTCCGGGCGCCCAGACAATAAGGGGAACATGCGTCCCTTCCTCATAGAGAAATTGCTTGCCACGAATATGGCTTATCCCGTGGTCCGTGGTGAAAAACACGACCGTATTTCTTAAATGTCCGTCGGCTTCGAGACGGCTCAAGATCTTGCCCACCTCCTTGTCCACGTACATGACGGAATTGAGATACTGCGCCCAGTCTTCGCGCATCACCGCATCGCCGGGGTAGTACGGCGGCAACACGACCTTATGTGGCGACACCGGATGCTCAACGCTCGCGCTCCGGAACTTCCCACCACGCAACTGAAACTGCATGAAGAAGGGTTGGCCCGGCGCGGCACCGCTGTAATCGGTACCGTTATAGAGGTCTTCTGGGTAATTGAAGTTGTAGTCCGTCTTCCCCTGGTTTTTGGCTTCGGAGTCTGCTCCGTTACAGACGTAGTATCCTGCATCCTTGAAATACTCCGGAATGGGACGTACTGGCGTCGGCAAATCATGCTTTATCGTACCCCTGAAACTGCGATGGTTATGTGCTCCTATGGTCGTCTGATACATACCCGTGATAAGGGCCGAACGGCTGGGGGAACACACGGGGCAGGTAACATAGACTGCATCGAATACTACACCTTCGCGGGCTAACCGGTCCACATTCGGCGTCTTGACTAGTGGCTCGCCCTGATACCCGAAATGACATGATATGTCCTCAGCAATAATCCATACGATGTTTGGCCGTGTTTGGGACGCCCAAGCATTGTAGAGCGAACCGCCGAACAACGTCAGCGCTCCAGCGCTGCTGGCCTTCAGAAAAGTTCTTCTGCGCATTGGGTCATCGTCACTCCTTGGGTTAACGCCTGAATAGGCAACACACGACAAAAAGCAACGTCTGCTAAGATTGTAGTTCCCATTGGCTTATGAGTTGCTTTGTCAAGCTGTCACGGGTTCTATCAGGGAATCAATGGCAGAACTCTTGGCATATTTTAGCATATTACGTTCTTCGACTACATAAAGTGTATTCGTCCAATACCTTTGGCACTTTTTGTTCTGTTAGACGAGGAATTAAAGAGGGGATTTTCCAGGAAGGTCATGAAGGGAAAGGCGCCGACGCATGGCATCCCAAAAGTGCATTTAAGACATTTTTAAATCCCTTGAGCATTTGGAATTACCCGTTTTTCTATACTATATCCTGTTGCGCTATAGCCCGATCCCTCTCATTGCGAGGAGTGCCGTCAGGCACGACGTGGCAATCCCCTTAGGCATCCGAACATTACCCCGACGTCTACCCTGCGTCCTCTTGCGCTGCGTGGGCAAGGGGATTGCTTCGTCACTTCGAAGACTCGCTCCTCGCAATGACAACCGGGCACATAAGCCCGGGCTACGTCCTCGATGCAGTGCCAAAGGTTTGTGAACTTAAACGTCGAAGGGAAGCTACTTAAATGATTCGTGATAAGGAAAGGACGGCCAATAGGCACAGTCCCAAAGCCAAGATGCAATAGTAACACCTTTTTTTATGTTACTTATTAGGACTAATGTAGTTGATTTCAACATGCGGTACTTACTGAAACCTGAGAGAGAGGAGACCTTCCGGTGCCTTCAAAAGCTTCTACGAACCGCTTGATTCATGAAGCCAGTCCGTATCTTTTACAACACGCCCACAATCCGGTTGACTGGTTCCCCTGGGGTGAAGAAGCCTTTCAGCTGGCGCGTAAGCAAGATAAGCCTATCTTTCTGTCCATCGGCTATTCCGCGTGTCATTGGTGCCATGTCATGGAGCGGGAATCGTTTGAAGATGACGAAATCGCACGGGTACTAAATGAAAACTTCATCAACATCAAAGTTGACAGAGAAGAACATCCTACGGTCGATGAGATCTTCATGAGGGCTGTGCAGTTGATGACCCGAAACGGTGGGTGGCCCTTGAGTGTCTTCCTCACGCCGGATTTGCGGCCATTTTTCGGTGGCACCTATTTCCCTCCGCGTGACCAATATGGACGGGTTGGGTTCCTCTCATTGATAACAGGGTTGGCGCGGATGTGGCGGGAACGTCGTCATGAACTTCTCCGAAATGCAGATAGCGTGACAGAATACCTCCGAGAAATGTCTCTCTTCTCGGCAGAAGCACAAGAATTATCCCCTGCTGTTTTAACAACAGGCGTCGAACAAATCGGTAGTACGTTTGACTCATTACACGGCGGTTTTGGGACAAGCCCCAAGTTTCCGTCAGCACCACTTCTCCGATTCTTATTACATCATGGTCAAGTCGAGGAAACCTACAGTAGCGAGACGGTATCTGGGTGTTTGCAGATGCTGGAAATCACGTTACAACAAATGGCAGCAGGCGGTATCTTTGACCACCTCGGCGGCGGCTTTCATCGGTACTCGGTGGATGAAGCCTGGCACGTGCCCCACTTTGAGAAAATGCTCTACGATAACGCCTTACTCGCCGAATTGTACGCGGAAGCCTATGCCGTAAGAAGAAACCACCTGTACCAACAGATTGCGCGTCGGACTTTCGATTATGTTTTACGAGACATGCAATCTCCCGAGGGCGCCTTTTACGCTTCAGAAGATGCCGATAGCCAAGGCAAAGAGGGTGTATTCTATCTGTGGACACACGACGAAATAATGTCTGCTCTGGGAGACGAAGACGGGCACCTTTTTTGCACCTACTACGATGTCCACAAGAACGGCAATTTTCTGTCGCATGAGCCCTATCACGAAAACCTTAACGTCCTTCACGTCCCCGCGCCAATGGAGGAAGTCGCTGCGCGGTTGTCTATCTCCCTGCAAGAGTTGGCACAGCGGCTCGAAACAGCCCGTGAGCGCCTTTTACTCCTAAGAAGTTCGAGGCAACGACCTCATCGTGATGAAAAAATTCTGCTCTCCTGGAATGCGTTGATGATCCGCGCGTTGAGCGGGGGATATTTTTATCTGGGAGAGAATCGTTACAAAGACGCAGCCCTGCGAGCAGCCGAGTTTGTACAACATCATATGCGATCGCCCCAAGGAGAATTGTGGCACAGTTATTACGGCGGAAAACCCGGCAAAGCCGCTGGATTTGAAGACTATGTCTTTTGGGCGGATGCCTTGATGTCTCTGTACGAACTGGATTTTGATATTACCCGACTTTCAGAAGTGGAGCGACTTTGTCAGACGATGCGAAAGCGTTTTTGGGATGCGGAAGGAGGAGGGTTTTTCTCCGAGGACGGCGCAACCCCCTACTTGCCGGCGCGCGTGAAACCTGTATACGACGTGGCGGAACCTTCGCCAAACGCCACGGCTGCAAGGGTTTTTCATCGAATGTATCTGTATACGGGCAATCAGGAGCTTCTTGGGATTGCGGAAAGGACCGTGCGTTTGCTTTACCCGATCGCGGAGGAGTTGCCGCTGGCTATGCCAACAGCCCTCTTGGCTATCTCCAATCTTTGTTATCCTCCTCCCGAAGTGGTAATTGCGGGAAGACTCCGCTCTCCAGACACGGAAGATCTGCTAAATAGCCTGAAACACAATGCCCCTTTGGATACCCTTGTTGGCATTGTTGACCCTTTCCAAAAACATGCAGAATATGAGACTATGGAATTGTTTCGAGATAAAAAAGCCATGGCCAACAAGGCTACTGCATATCTTTGCAAGAACTTCGCTTGTAGCGCTCCGATAGGCAGCGCCGAGGAGCTAGCCCAAGCACTTCATGAACCACGAACCTTACAGAAAGGCTGACCCTATGTGGAAATGTGTCGTATTCACCTGGGGAGTTTTCGTCCTATTGGCGATTCTTTTGTCAGGCTCCGTCGCACTCGCACAGAATACTTCCCGCGGTCCGGATATTCGGATAGAAGTCGTCAAGGAGATGGATGGGATACCCGCAGGCGAAACGGGCCGATTTGCGTTGCTCGTGTCCATACCTGAGGGATGGCACATCAACGCCCACAAACCTCGCGAAGATTATCTGATTCCAACCGACCTTGCCATATCTCCCCAAGAAGGATTTTCTGTAAGTGCACGCGTCTATCCGGAACCTGTCGATCATTTTCTGGAGGGTACGACGACACCGCTGCTCGTTTACGGTGGCGAAGTGCCTATTTTCTTTGCAATCAAAGTGGCTCCAACGGTCACTCCGGGAGACTACATATTGTCGGGCAAGTTCACCTACCAAGCGTGTAACGACACCCAATGTTGGATGCCCGTCACCCAGTCTATTTCGATTCCCATAAAAGTTCTTCCTGCGGGTACACCCACGGTCCCTGCTCATCATGAGATGTTCGCCGGCATAACGGAGCGTCTTACGTTCGTTGAAGAATACGCACCCCAAAGCGACAACATGTCCGTGGAAAAAGGTGCTTTGACTTGGGACGAAGCCAAATGGAAAGAACTGGCGAGTCGGTTTGAAGTCACAGGAAGAAATTCTGGTTACTTGAGCGCAAAAAAGTTTCTGGAATGGCTCGATGGTGTGGAGAGTGGAAAGGCGTCCGCCGATTTGAATCGCTTTGCCGGCATGAACCCTTGGTTAATCGCCCTATTAACTTTACTCGGGGGACTTGCGTTGAATCTAACTCCTTGCGTGCTTCCGCTAATCCCTGTCAATCTCGCCATCATCGGCGCCGGTGCGAAAGCAGCCTCGCGGTTTCGGGGGTTTCTTCTGGGCGCCGTTTACGGCTCGGCAATGGCGTTTGTATATGGCGTTCTGGGCATCCTTGCCGCGTTTTTGGGCACAGCCTTCGGCACCATCAATGCCTCACCGTGGTTCAATCTTGCCGTGGCGATAGTTTTTCTCGTCATGGCAATTGCCATGTTCGACTGGATCAATATAGATTTCAGCAAATACCGGTCTGGGGTTTCTATCGAAAAGAAGTCTGGCGGCACTTTCATCGCGGCGTTTGCACTGGGGGGACTTGCAGCCCTGCTCGCTGGTGCGTGCGTCGGCCCTGTCGTTATCAGCGTGATTCTCTTTTCCCAAGACCTTTACGCAAAAGGCATTTATTTGGGACTTGGCTTGCCATTTTTACTAGGAATCGGCATGGCACTGCCTTGGCCTCTTGCCGGCGCGGGAATTGCTCTTTTGCCCAAACCGGGCGCATGGATGATACGCGTGAAGCAGATACTTGGTGTGTTGATTTTGCTCCTCGCTATCTATTACGGGTTTGAAGGTGTGCGTTTGCTAAATGACAGATATTTCCTCGATCAAGATTCTGTGAAACATGAAGTACAATCAACGGTGGATTCTGCAGGGTGGTCACACAATCTTCTAACGGCGCTGGAAGAAGCACAAAAAACAAAAAAACCGGTGTTTATTGATTTTTGGGCGACGTGGTGCAAGAACTGTCTCACAATGAATCAGACCACATTCCGCGATCCGGACGTGATGCAACGATTGGATTCGTACGTGAAGGTCAAGTTCCAAGCACAACAGCTTGATCAATCGCCTGCAAAGGAGGTAATGGAACAACTCGGCGTCGGCGGTTTTGGGCTCCCCGTATATGTCATCTTGAGACCCACTCCGTAGAAACCAGCCTATCGACTTAAGGCTGTGGGCAAACGGTTACTTTGTCGCCCGCAGTTTTAGAATGTAGCGGATAATGTCACTTCGGCTTATGATGCCGACCAGTTTGCCATCTTTCAGAATAGGGACGCGGCGAAAATTGTTCTGAATCAGAGCTTCGCACACATCTATCAATGTATCGTCTTCCTCAAATGCCACAACACGGCGGGTCATGTACTTTTCGACCGGCTCGTTTTCCACATGTTCTTCGTAGAGCAGCCGAAGCATGTCTTTCTCGCTGACGATTCCTTGCAGCGTACCATCTTCCGCCACCACCGGCAAACCCGTCACTCCGTGATCAACAAGAATCTGCATGGCTTCATAGATAGGAGTGGAAGGTCTGACAGACACGATGTCTCTCGTCATGAGATCACGTACTTTGAACACGTTTACCCTCCTTTTTGCGAGACGTAACCAGGACTACCCTTCGCACGCGTCAATGCATGCCAAAACCCCAATTCATGGTGCCATACTACGACAGATTATGCACCGAGTCAACCTATTGGCCAGGGCGATGGCTGGCAGCCCGGTTGCCTTTATGAGGCGAACGGGGGCAAGCCTTTCGGGACACACCGCTGCTGCCAACGCCACTTTTCCTGAAGCCCTAAATCGGGTACAATTTCTCCATGCCGGAAATTGAAAAACCCAATATTCTGACCGTGAGTCAGTTAACGCGACGCGTGAAGGATTTGCTAGAAACGCAAATCAGTTACGTCTGGGTTTCGGGTGAAATCTCGAACTGGCGCGTCTCACCCGCCGGACATGCCTATTTCACCCTCAAAGACCCAAACAGCCAAATCGATGCGGTGATGTTTCGCGGGAAACTTATGCAAACACCTTTCGCCCCCGAAAACGGGCTTGAGGTGATCGCATTCGGTCTGGTGACCGTCTACGAAAAACGCGGTAACTATCAAATTGTCTGTGACGAGATCCATCCAAAAGGCGTGGGCGCCCTCCAACTTGCCTTTGAGAAACTAAAACGAAAACTTGAAGAAGAGGGCCTTTTCAAGGAGGAACACAAGAAACCCTTGCCGTTGTTTCCACGTCGTATCGGCATTGTCACATCGCCCACGGGAGCGGCAATCCGCGACATCTTGAATGTGATCAATCGGCGTTTTGCAAACGTACACATCATTTTGTATCCGGCACGAGTACAAGGCGAGGAAGCAGCTGGAGAAATCGTGGAGGGGATCCGCACACTAGATGCGTATGGCGTGGATGTCATGATCGTGGGAAGGGGCGGCGGCTCCCTGGAAGACCTGTGGCCTTTCAATGAGGAGATCGTTGTCCGTGCTGTGTATGAGGCAAAAACCCCCATCATCTCCGCCGTAGGACATGAGATTGATTTTACGTTGACAGATTTTGCGGCGGATGTGCGGGCACCGACACCCTCCGCTGCTGCGGAACTTGTCGTTCGCGAGCGAGAAGCCCTTTTGGAAAGGATTCAAAACCTACAACAACGCCTTGCCAAATCGGTACGCTATCGCATCGAGGCAGCTCGAAATCGGCTTCGTCTGGCGGCATCGGCTTATGTATTTCGACGCCCCGAGGAGCTCATTCGACAACGCAGGCAATGGGTGGACGAGTGCCGCGACCGTTTGGAACAATCGTTTCGCAGTCAAATGGATGACGTACGGAGACGGGTCCGGGAAGCGGGACGCGCGTTATCGCTTTTGTCTCCCAAGAACCAACTCCTGCGCGTATCAGAACGCTTGGGCGCGATAAGAGTGAGATTGCTGCAGTCTATCATGAAGCGGCTGGAAAGTAGCCGCGTCCCTTGTAGGACTTTGGTTGCTCAATTACACGCGCTAAGTCCGTTAGCGGTCCTTGCGCGTGGCTATTCGGTCACGTGGAAATTGCCGGAACGGTCGCTAGTGAAAAACGCGTCGGAACTTTCGCCCGATGCCCAGGTTGCTATCCAATTTGGGAAGGGAAAAGCAATAGCCTCAATTGAAGCGGTGGAAGGAGAACAGGATGGCGTCCTCGAGCTTTGAAAAAGATTTAGAACGGTTGGAAAAAATCGTCGAAGCGCTTGAACAAGGCGACCTATCCCTTGACGAGTCTCTCAAGCGGTTCGAGGAAGGTATCAAACTTGCAAAACGATGTGAGAAAGCATTGACGGAAGCAGAAAAAAAGATCGAAATTCTAATGAAAGACGCCCAAGGTAATATTCAAGCGGAGCCATTTGGTGACGAAGAGCCCGCCTCATCTCAAGAAACCGAGGAGTCTGAAGACTCCGACCCTTCAGACGAAGACTCGGAGGAGGAGGAAAACAAAGGTTTGCTTTTCTGACAGGTCTTTACGCGGGAAGGATATCTTCATGGAAGCAGTACGCCGTTTTTTATCTGAAAAGTCCGAAAGAGTAAATAACTCCCTGCGTTCTTATGTTGGCGAGTGGGATAATGCCCCTGAGCGGCTTCGCGAAGCTATCGATTACAGCCTATTCGCCGGTGGAAAACGGTTACGTCCCGCGCTGGCATTGGGCGCCTGTGAACTGGTTTGCGGTGATGACGCAGCCGCCATGCCCGTCGCTTGTGCATTAGAGATGATCCATACCTATTCACTCATCCACGATGACCTTCCGGCGATGGACAACGATTCGTTACGACGCGGGAAACCCACCTCACACGTTCAGTTTGGCGAAGCGCTCGCTATTCTTGCGGGCGACGCCCTACTCACGATGGCATTCGACATTGCCGCAAGAGCCGGAAGCCCCGATGTCGTAGCAGAATTAGCTCGTGCGGCTGGTGTGGAAGGTATGGTGGGTGGCCAGGTGCTCGATCTTGCCGCGGAACGTCAACAACTGACCCTGCAAGAATTGCAACGGTTACATTCTTGCAAAACCGGCGCTCTCATTCGGGCAGCCACGCGGTTGGGTGCCATGCTCGGCGGCGCTAACGAACATCAACTGGCCGCGTTGACGGCTTACGGAGAGCTCATCGGTTTGGCATTCCAGATTGCAGATGATATCTTGGATGTCATTGGAAACACGGAAACACTTGGAAAAACCGCCGGCAACGATGCCGCCCACCACAAAGCAACCTATCCCGCCCTTGTTGGCATCGAGGAAGCCCGCAGACTGGGTAACGAAGCCGTCTCTCATGCGATTACCGCGCTAGAGCCCTTCGGACACGAGGCGGACATTTTTCGTGAACTTGCCCGCTACATCATGCAACGGGAAAGCTGACGCCGAATCCTATTGTGCGGGCGCGGTGGTCGGGTAAAGAAGTTTCTGGACGTCCGGGTCGTTCAGATTTTCCATAGTCACAACAGTAACGCCCGTGTCGATTCGTTTCTCTACGGGTCTGCCTTGGAGATAGTCGATCGCCGCTTTCACACCGTCATATCCCATACGAAATGGGTTCTGAACGATCAAGGCTTGTATCGTTCCAGATTTCAGGGCTTCGATTTCACGTTCCGCCGCATCGAAAGCCACCAACTTCACTTTGCCCGCGCTTCCCGTGGCTTCAAGTGCCTGCACGGCCCCCATGGCGCCGCTTTCGTTCGCGGCAAAAATACCTTTCAGATCCGGGTTTGCCGTCAGCATGTCTTCCACGGCAGCCATCCCCTTCGCCACGTCGCTTTCGCTGTACCGCGTTGCTACCAGTTGAATCTTCGGGAATTGTTGTAATCCCTCTTTGAAACCCTGTTCCCTCATGTCGGACGTAGCCGCCCCCAGCACAAAAGGCAACAACCCCACCTTTCCTTCTTCTCCGATAAGTTTTGCCAAGGTTTCCGCCGCTTTTCTGGCGCCAGCCACATTATCCGTTGCTACAAAGCTGATGGGTAAGTCGGAGTCCACTCCCGAGTCAATTGTTACCACCGGTATCCCCGCACGAACGGCTTCTTCGATGCGAGAAACCAACGCCTTCTTATCACATGCCGCCATCACAATGGCATCAACCTTCGCGCTGATCATATCCTCGACAATATTGATCTGTTTAGGAATGTCCGTTTCTTTCTCCGGTCCTTTCCAGATAATATCAGCCCCAAACTCTGCTCCGGCTGCTTCAGCGCCTGCCTTTACCGTCAGCCAGAATTGGTGCACAAGACCTTTGGGAATCACGGCGATGCGGTAGCGATTCGCGGCTGGTTCGGTTTGGTTCTCAGCCGCGGGCTTTGCCGCTTGCTTAGACTGTTCCGACTGGGGTGCCGTAGAAGGTTGCCCGCATCCCACCGCTACCAACAGTGCGAGAACACTTATCCATACCCATTTGTGCATTTCGATTCCTCCTTGCTTTAGTCGCGCAGTAGCCCACTGCGACGTTTCCGCCAGGCATCATACCAAACCAAAACGATGATTAGAGCCCCAATAAGAACATATTGCCAATAAACATCAAAATCGGTCAGGTTGCAGATATTCACCAATACATTCATAATGAGTGCGCCGGCAACGGATCCGACCGCTCCTCCTTCCCCGCCCATCAGGCTAGCGCCTCCAATAACGCATGCGGCTATCGCATCCAGCTCCATGCCTTGCGCCCCCATCGGTTCCGCCACGTTCGTTCGGGAAGCGAGCATACAACCGGCAAACCCACTCAACATGCCGCATATAAGAAATGCCAGCGTCCGAACCCGATCCACCGGTATCCCAGAAAGCCGCGCGCCGGAAAGGTTTCCACCACACGCATAGAGTTCACGACCGAAACGAGTCATGGACAACGTGATTGAAACAACCATCATGATGGCGCCGGCAATGGCGATGGGTATCCACCACCCTTGTGTGCCCCCAAGATATCGAAACGCTTTTGGAGCATCGTAAAGCGGCTTTCCCCGCAATAGGAGTAGCACAGCGCCTCGAGCTATCATCATCATCCCCAGGGTGGCGATGAACGAGGGGATCCGTCCTTTCGTGGAAAGCAACCCACTTAATGCACCGCATACCATACCCACCAACGCACCCGTGAGAACCCCGACGGGTACTGGCACGCCCAATTTATTCATCACCCAAACTGCTGCGCCGCCACCAAGCGCCGCCACACTTCCGACGGAAAGGTCTATCCCGCCGACAATGATCACAAGGGTCTGACCCACGGCAATGATTGCCACGACACAGGTGCGCTGGAGCAAACGCTGAACATTGTCTGTCTGTCGGAAATTGGGAAAAATGACCGCTAACACCAGACATAAAACAGCCAGAATAACCAGGGGAGTATGTTTTGCCAGAAAACGTTTCATGTATTAACCCAAGGGCAGACGTACCGGTTGTTTTTCTCGAGCGGAAAGGTCTGCGGCAAAACAGATCTCGTGGGTGAGATAGGCATCCGCCACGTTTACATGCGATTCCGTATTATTCAGAATGCAATCCACCAAATGCCCCGCTTCTTTCAAAAAAGGATGATGGGATACATCCCCGCTGTCCGGTAATATCGTCGGCACTGTAGCCCATGTCGATTGTCCGGGGAATTTCGTCTTTGAATAGATCTGGTTGTTCCGAATTGTGCCGCGCGTTCCTACAAGATTGATATGGAACGTGTACGGCTGGATACACTCGATACAGGATGCGACTTTGCCAACACGCCCATCACCAAATTGGCATACCAAACACAAAGTCGGGTCGTATTCATACTCCTTAAAGTCAGGTCCTTTGCCGAAAGTGGAATAGGCGCTCACTTCACGCACGGTGCCACCCATAAACCAACGTAAGGCGTCAACAGCATGACAACCGGCAGATAACAAGGAACTGACGCCTACCTCTTTTTTTACGTTCCATGCATACTGTTTGTACCAAGGGCCAATACCATGGAAATAATCCACCTCACCGAAAAATACATCCCCTATGGCACCATCAGCGAGCTGGATCTTGATAATCTCGAAAAGGGGGTTCCACCGCAACACGAAACTGACCACGCTTTTCACACCCGCACGCGCCACAGCATCCCGGATGGCACGGGCATCCTCCAAGGTCGTCGCCATCGCTTTCTCTACGATGAGATGCTTGCCGGCTTGAGCGGCGGCAACCGCTACGGCTTTGTGAAGATTGGGCGGTGTGGCAACGCAGACGATGTCGATACCGTCCGCGGTAATCATCTTTTCGAAATCATTGAAGACGGAACAGCTTAACCCGTATTCGGAGGCTTTTGCCTTCGCTCCTTCCAAGGTGCGACTGCATAGCGCCCGCACTTCTGTTTCCGGTAACGTGGAAAAGGCGCGGATGTATTCTCCCGCTACCCAGCCGGTACCCACAATCCCTACACCGAGACGTGCCATATCCTCCTCCTTTCCCACACAGCAAAGCGCTGTCTACCGAAAACTTGGCCGGGGACATCCGATTACTTATGCCAATAGATATCCCATCCGAGGTAATTTGCCGTTGCCTCGTAAATTGCCCGGGCGCACGTGCTATGGTTCACGGCAACATGGTGTTCGAATCCCCCGCGGCAGGCATATTCAAGCAAGCCTTGTAGATTCGGGATCTCTGCAACTCCGTAACCACCAAACGTCTCAATGGGATCATCGGTAAACCTACCCTCGCCAAGATAGCCGGCAATTATTCCTTCAGTGTCGACTGTCGATATGCGGAAATAGGTCATAGGACGGGCTTTGATACGTCCGACAACTGTACCAAAGGTGTTCTCTTTACCGACTGTGCCGGCGATGATTTCCTGGTAGTCCATGCGGAAGTCTTGGAAACAGCTCTTGGGTAAGTTGGAACAATGGAAACATACGCACTTATCGTCTTCATCGCCGTAGTTATTGTTCCAGTCAAGCAGGAAACTCGGCGTTTTAGATGCTAGAGCCAGGGCGTGCATAGCAACCGCACCGCACACATCCACTTCACAAGCGCTGGACTTCAAGGAGTCACTGCGCATACTCATCACCGTGCAAGGCACAACCCCGTAATACTCTTCCATCGAAGTCCAACATTGTACGGCAGAGATATCGAGTTCCATGGCTTTCATCCAATCATCGATAACAATCGCGAGCTTTGCCATTTTTGTGATAGCTGCGGCGGGCACGCCCTTGACGGTCGTGTAATTTTGAATAGCTTGCACGCGTTCTTTGACCTTGGGATCGGAATCCTTCAAACGCTCCGCCCTGCCAAACGCCTCGGACAAATCCAGCGTCTCCACACTTATACCTGAATCTTCCAAGAGTTTTTCGCTGAACCGCACGGTGTTAAAGGCGGCAGGTCTAGCGCCCAAGGCGCCAACGCGGCAATGCCGCAACCCTTTGACCACTCGACAAACCGAAGCGAAATATTCCAGTTCATTTTGAAAGGCTTCCGTTTCCGGGTCCATGGTATGTTTTGCCGTAAGCGTGAACGGAATCCCATACTGCACCAGATTATTACAGACGCTCATTTTCCCGCAGAAAGAATCCCGACGATGTGCGATGGTCATCTTCTTGGGGTCATCGTTCCAGGCATGAATGAACACGGGCACATTCAGGTCCGCCATTTTGAGGGTATCGGCTACTCCCCGTTCGTCTCCGAAATTTGGGAGCGTGACGATGACACCATCGATTTTGTCGCGGTTCTTCTTAAAAAGCTCCGCGCATTTCTTGGCATCTTCCCACGTTTCCACGCTACCGAACTTTGTATCGTTTGGCGTCAACGCTACGACGTCATAGTGAAGCTTTTTAAGCAGCTTCAGAAGGCACTCGCGACCTTCACGCGCCAACTCATCCGGGAAAAATCCGCGGTTCCCAACGATCAAACCGAATGTCTGCTTTGTGTTCTTTGTAGCCATAGGAGTAACCCTCTTTCTGTCCGACATTTTTGTCCTCGTTGACATCGCCTATTTTAGTCACTAGCCCCCTAAGACGCAAGCGTATGTATAAGTCCAGCTCCTTTGGGAATTTTCCATTTTGGATAAGGAATTGAAGAGAGAAGCCCATGAAGGTTATTAAGGGAGAGGCAACGTCGCTAGCGATCATGGGTGCATCTGAGGTGCTTATGAGCTTTTCGATCGTTGTTTGGAAAAACGACCGTTTCTGCCCTGCGAGTTCCTCCGCTGTCCGCTGATCGCTGTCATTGCGAGGAGCCCCGAAGGGGCGACGTGGCAATCCCCCTGGAAATTTGGGGATAACTCCGTCTCATGCCAACATCCTCTTGCTCTACGCGAGCAAGGGGATTGCTTCGTCGCTTCAAAGACTCGCTCCTCGCAATGACAACCGCGGGGATGCAAGAAAAGAGGAGAAGTAGGGGCGAGGCATGCCTTGCCTCTACAGCGGTTACCGGGAGGCAAGAGGAATGCCAGCGCCTTGAACCTGTGCGACGCTCCCCGACATTGTGTAGACGGTTTAACCTGCAAGAATTACCGAGAAGGACTGGAAAGGGCACCCCAGGAACGAAGGATCTCATAAAGTACTATCCCAAAGGCGGTTGCAACATTCATGGAGTTTTTGAACCCACACATTGGAATGCGTACGCAGCCATCACAACTCTGCCAAATTTCCGGCAGAATCCCGGTGACTTCGTTCCCAAACATGATCGCCACAGGTTGTTGCCAAGGGTAGTCATACACGGACACGGCGGTAGGAGTGGTTTCTACCGCCAAGACAGGGATACCTCTATCCCGGACGTGACGGATCGCATCTTCTGTCTTTTCAAAATAGGTCCACGGAACGTAGTCAAAAGCCCCGAGCGCCGTCTTGGCAAGCTTCGCGTTTGGTGGATGCGCAGTCATGCCACACAGATAAATGTGTTCCACTGCCCCGCCATCGGCCGTACGAAAGATGGAACCGGTGTTGAATGCACTTCGGATGTTGTCCAAGATAACATGCACGGGGTTCCGCGGAGGTAAGTCAAGTTTGTCGCGCGGCACCATCCTGTAATGCGGTTCCAAGTCCTCAAAGCGCATCACGGGCTCGAATCACCCCCCGACACTACAGCCCCTTTGGCCTCTAAATCGCGCAGCCGCTGTTCCAACAACCTTTGGGGGCCTTCCTTGACGCGGAACTGCTCGTAACTCTGTCGCGCTGCGTCGATTTCCCCTTTCGCGGCACGTAGGTCACCCTCATACAGGTATAAGAAAGCATCATCCGGCGCCACTTCCAACGCCTGCTTAACCATCTCAAGCCCTTCATCGAACGACTCCCAACGGATGTGCAGTTCCGTTTTCTTCTCGACACACATACGCAGATAGTACCGGGACGTACGATCGTCAGGATCGATGCGAAGGGCTTCAATAAACTTCTGCTCGGGGTTGCCCACCGGTCCCGAGTAGAACGCCATAAGTCCGTCAAAAAAGATACGTCGCGCTTCCCGACGCCGCGCCAACGCCGCGACAGTTTGCTCTCTTTCGGCGAGTGACACGGGCAACCCACTCAACGGCACCTGCGACCTCTGCCAGAACGGCAGAATGGCTTGAAGACTGTCCGCAACGGTGTTCTGGAACATCAACTTCGGGGCTTCGAATTCAGCCCATGGCCGGTCATCCGTCATGATACGTCCGGTACCTGCAAACGCATCCACGGCGGCTTTGTCCAGAAGGAAACTGGTAACAAGTTCTACCGGATCTTCCAACTCAACCTCGGCGAGGGCATCGCGTACTGGCGCCGCACGCAATCGTTCGCGAGCGGCTTCAAAATCTACCTGCAAAGGAACCTTGCTGCCGATTAGGAATAAATCCGCGTTGATAAACCAGGCAGTATACTCTGGGAAGACGTCAGCAAACGTGCGAACAAGTGACTTGACAATTTCGGGATTGAGGCTATGCAGAGGGACCCATTGAGAGACGATACCCCGATCTGTCAGCCGCCGCAGGCATAGCTCGTAATATTCCTTCGTGTAAAACGTAGATACACCCGCCAGCGCAAGCGGCATGGGTTCAAACGTGATGAGGTCATATTGTTGTGAGGTGGTCAACAGATAATTGCGCCCGTCATCAATGATGAACCGCACTTTGGAATTTTCATGGACGTTCAGATTATCAACCGCAAACAGAGGCGAAACGTCAACGACGTCTTTGCTTATTTCAACAGCGTCAATATGTTCCACTGGTCCGATGCTCAACATGCCACAGGTGATCCCTGATCCGAAACACATAAGCAGGACGTTGCGGGGGGAGACTTCAAATAACAGGGGCAAGGCACCTTGGAAACGGTTCATTTTGACGCCCCGTTCGATGGAAGCGGTGGCTTGAACGCCGTTGATCCACAAGACACGGTTACTGCAAGGTGTCACAGCCTCCTCCTGCGACACGGCAACCGTCCCCTCAATTCCTTCTTGATATTTTATCAGACTATTGTCTTTGGGCATCCGACTCACCGTAAGGGCTTTGCCCACGTCTCCGTGGGAAGCTTGGAACCCTATGCCCAACGCGGCGGCACCCACTACAACCACGAGGGCGATATAGACAGGCCGTTTCCCTGAGCCGACCAGCCCAGTGATCACGCCCACAAGACACACCAAGGCGCCCAGGACCAAAATGCCATAATGAGTGCCCAATAACGGGATGAGGACAAAACCGCCCACGAGGGACCCTGCCAGCCCTCCCACCGTATTTGCCCCATATAAGATGCCGACGTCTCTTCCCCAGTGCCCTTTGAAACCGGCTGCGGCTTTGACCGCAAAGGGAAAGGACATACCAAATAGGAAGGTAGGGGCAAAAAGTATGGTGAATGAGAGAATGAACTTGGCTCGGGTCATGGCTTCCCACGTTCTACCGGCTTCGAACAGCATTTGTTCATATCGTTCGGGGGCATGGGCAAATAGCAATAAAGTCGCGATGCACCCTATCCCCGCCAAACTTTCCAACAAACCAAACCAAAAGACATGGCGTCGCGTGCGGTCAGCGGTCAGGGTGCCAATCATGCCTCCCAGGGCGAGCCCACTGAGTAACGCAGTCAACATGGTTGTAAACGCGTACGTGGTACCCACTAGCACAATAACGAGCAACCGTGTCCACAAGACTTCCAGGGCTAACGCACAAAAACCGCAAACGGCATAGGCGAAAACTACCCACGCCGCGTGAAGTGCCGGTGTTTCAACCTCGTTGCTGACGACTTCTGAGGCGGATGATTCGCCGGGTTTGTCCGTGTCCCATGCTCGGGACAATCTATGAAGAATCAACGCACCTACGCCGACCAAACAGTTGGCAACCGTTCCTATGAAGACTGACCGGGTGTATCCAAAACGCGCCAACAAAATGAAACCTGCCAGGGCGCACCCGGCAACGGCACCAAAAGTATTGGCGGTGTACAGTCCACCGACCCGTAGCGCTATGAGCCTTCTCGAGTGAGTGGCAAACTTCGACAGAAGAGGCAAGGTAGCCCCCATCAAAGTAGTGGGGACAAATAAGAACGCTAACGCCAAAACTCCTCTGAGTAAAATACCCACAGGACGCGAGAAAGAAAACATGCGGAGCAAAGTGCATACAAGACTTTCACCTAGCCCGACAAAGACGATAAAAGCCAGCGCCCAAAGTCCAATGATGATTTCAAACCACCCGTAGAGAGCAAGCGGAGATTTTGTGCGTTCTGACAGTCGGCCGCCCCAAAAACTTCCTACACCGAGCCCCAAAAAAAAGATAAAAAGAACCGTGCTGACCGCATAGGCTGTCGTGCCAAAAAGTAGCACCAGCTTTCTCGTCCATACTACTTGGTAGAGCAGGCCACACGCTCCGGAGACAACAAAAAAGAGCAGCAAAACAAAATAAAGTATCCAACGTCTTACGCCGGAAGACGGCCTCATTGGTTCTTCTCTCGACATCGGCAAAGACTCCTCCCGTTGTCCATTCATTATAATAGGATACTGCGTAGCTTTAGAACGCGCCCAGCACGGGCCTCAGCGCCTCGCGATGATCGGTGATCCAACGAACCACATCGACTATGATCGCCCGCGCGTCGTGCTCGGGCGCCCATCCAGTAGCCGCAGTTATTCTGCTATGGTTGGTGAGGTACCAGCGAATATCCGCGGCACGCGTTTCGCATTCAGACATGATCGGAATGGACTTTCCACAAGCCTCTCGACAGTAAAGGGTCATCTCTTGAAGCGAGGCGTTTGCTGTTCGTCCCCCGCCCACGTTGAACACTTCGCCCGAAAGAGACTCAATGTCACGCATCTCAATCTCGACAAGTCTCGTCAAGTCGTCTATGTGCAACATGTCACGTACTTGCTTGCCCGTCCCCCCATAGCCGATGTACGTCAGGCTTCCCTCGTAAATATGACGTGCCGCCCAAAGGGCGACAACCCCCTGGTCCGTTTTCCCCATTTGCCACGGCCCGGCGATCAAACCGCACCGATTGATTATGCCTCGTAACCCATACGCGGCAAGATACTCCGCCATCATCAACTCGCCCGTGAGTTTCGTGGCGCCATACAAAGAGCGCACTCCCTGCAAAGGAAAATCTTCCGATATACCCGCGTGAGAAACACCGGTACCCACAAAACCTTGGGGAAGGTCGAACCGTGTCTCGCGTTCCTCGTAAGGCAGATCGTTGATGGCGCTGATAGGATAGACTCGACTCGTCGAAAGAAAGAGAATGGACGCATGGCAGCGTCTCGCCCACTCCAAACAATTCAACATACCGACCAGGTTCGTTTGAACAACGTTACATGGACTGCCTGTATAGCCGGCAAGCACCGAAGGTTCTGCACTACACTCAAGAATCCAGTCCACCCGCCCCACATCTTCGAGGTCTTCCATGCAACGGACATCGCCGTGAACAAATTGAACACCGTGCTCGCGTAAACGCGCCAGATTCAGCTCGGAACCTCGTCGCTTCAAATTATCGAACGCGATGACCTCGTAATTCGCGCGGTTTCGCAGGGCTATCGCCAATGAAGAGCCCGCGAACCCCGCCCCTCCCGTGACCAACACCTTTTCCATGACAGAATGCCCCTTTGATTCCGCCCACACGTGCCACTGTCGAGATTTGCATTCGTCTTCGGCTTACTTGAGCCCCACGGATTCAGCCATAAGCTTGAAAATTTGCGTATTGTTGAGTATACGCGTTCCTGGATATTCCGTGCCCGCGTACGAATCGATCAACGATGCATCCGCCCCCATACCGTAGAGACTCACCAGTTCGTTCGTGTGACCAAAAACGCCATACGTGACCTCGCCGTCGGGATAGGAAAAACCTTTGGACCCCTCACCTTCTTTCGCTGAAACCGATTCTTGACGAGGCAAATCGCCTTTACCCAGCCGCTTATCCGGAACCAACCGCATGAAGCTGTTCGCATGGTCAGCAGTAACCAGCAACAGCGTGTTATCCCAATCTAGTGAATCTCCGGGTTTATCGATATACTCCTTGACGGCTTTCACCGCTTCGCTTAAATCCCAAACGGCACCAATCATCCAAGAATAGTGGTGGATGTGATTTGCCCAATCGATATCGCCTTGTTCGCACATCAAGAAAAACCCGCTTTCGTTTTCTTGCAGTACCGTAATGGCTGCCAGAGCCGCTTGGGCAAGCGTGGGGTTTTCAGTCGAACCCGGAACTACTTTGGGCGCGCCAGGGGAGTCCTCCGGTATGGCTGGATCAAAACAATTAAGAGCCCCGCCAAAAAGACCAAAAAGTTTCTTTTTCTCGGCGACGGCACGTTTCGCCCCTTCGGCAAGGGCCTCGCCGCCATTGACACCGGCTTGACGCTCCACAAAAACATACTCTGTGGAACTCTTCAGCGTATCGTATAGATTCTTGGACAAGTATCCTTTTTTCGGATTGAAATCTGGATTATCCCACAAAGGATGGCCTGCACCGATCACGACATCCGGTTTTGTCTCCTTGATGATCTCATCGGCAATACCCAGACCTTCGTACCCGCCTTTTCCTGTATAGACATTTCCCCGACTGACGTTATGAGCAACAAACACCGCCGGCGTGGCATGATTGAACGGCACGGTGGAAACCACCCCAATGGCAGCACCTTTCTCCGCGCGCATCCGTTCGGCAATCGTTGTTAGCTTCCCATCTTCTTTGGGCTCTGCCGTCCAGGAAATCCGCCCGTCCTCCGTTTTATGACCGGTCGCCATTGCCGTGCCCGAAGAAGCCGAGTCCGTAGCAGGCACCCCGGGCTTCCCCTCTGTGGTTCCGTAAGGGAAAAGCGGCGTCAAGAAATACGCCGGAGACCCACTCGTATCATGAGGAAACGGCTCTTTACCTCCCATCTGGGGATTATAGCCGACAAGAGGGTCGTAACTTTTCTCATCATAACGTGGGACGTTCAACCACCACGCGTAGGCGTCATACGTCGAGGTGTCCCAAGTGGCAACACACGCCTTATGCGGGAAGGAATGAAACGACAATTTCTCATCTTCCCCTGTTAAGTATCGGCTTGCGGCTATTTCATGCATTAATTGCATACCGTCACCGATGAAAAGGATGATGTGTTTCGTGGTGTGCTGCTGGGCGACCGCCGAAACACTTACCGCTAATACACACAGAGCAGCAAACAGTCCCCGGGACCCACGAAGCAAAGCAAAAGACTTGATGGTTTTCATGGTGTTCTTCCTTGTGTGAAAACAGCGCCAAGACTACCCTAAGAAACTACTACACTACAGCCAAAACTTCAAATTTTCTCGACTATATTGTGCTTATATTTTTCACGGAAGATGCGAGTCTTGTGAGCACTTTATGAGCAAAACGATTTGACACGCGAAAAACACAACTGCCGCTTGAAATTATTCCTAAAAAATACTAAATTGGAATCATTGTACAAAAAGGAGACAAGCCATGAAGACCTCTCGATTGATCGGAGTGGTGGTACTACTGGTAGTAATTGGAGCGTTGGCGTTGCCAATATCTAATCTGATTGTTGGATTGCCGGGAAGTAACAGTCTGATCAATTTCAAGCCGTCTGACCCGTTGTTTGCGGAGGCGGCCGCCATTCTCGGCAAAAAATGCGTCAACTGTCACACGGAAGAATACGTGTTGCCGTTTTATGCACGTTTTCCTATTGCACGCGGCATTATTGAAAAAGACATCAAGGATGGGCTGCGATACATCAATTACAAAGAAGCCCTCGTGCTGCCGGAAGGACAACCCGCTTCGGAAGTTGTCTTGGCAAAGACGGAATACGTGCTGGAATATAACACCATGCCGCCGTTACGTTATGCTGCGTTACACTGGGAAGGTAAGTTATCCAGAGCAGAAAAAGGAACCGTCCTGCGCTGGGTGAAGGAGACACGCAAGAAGCACTATGCCACCCCGGGCTTCCCGGAAAACGTCCAAGAAAAGGCGGTCCAGCCGATCCCCGTGAAGATGGACCTCGATCCGCGGGCGGTCGCGCTTGGAGACAAGCTGTATCATGACAAGCGGCTCTCCAAAGACAATACGATAGCGTGTGCGTCATGCCATGCGTTGGATAAGGGAGGCACCGATCAGGCGCAATTCTCAAAGGGTGTCGGTGATGCGATGGGGGATATAAATGCGCCGACGACGTTCAACTCGGGATTCCAATTCATGCAGTTTTGGGATGGTCGCGCGGCTAATCTGGAGGAACAGGCGGATGGTCCCGTCAATAACCCGATTGAAATGGCTTCCAACTGGCCGGAGGCTATCGGTAAGCTTAGCCAAGACGAAGCCCTAACAGCGGAGTTCACGGCAGTATACCCAGAAGGATACAGCAAGGAAACTATCACAAGTGCTATAGCGACATTCGAACGGTCGCTGATCACTCCTAATTCAAAATTCGACAAATATCTCGCCGGCGATGCTTCAGCATTAAACGCCACCGAACAGCGTGGCTATCAACTTTTCCTGGATCTTTCCTGCGCCACGTGTCACGTGGGCAAATTGCTCGGGGGACAATCCTTTGAACGGATGGGCGTGAAAAAGGATTATTTTGCGGCGCGCGGCAATGTGATCGAGGCTGACTATGGCCGATTTAAGGTAACGAAGAAGGAAGATGACCGGTTCAAGTTGAAGGTGCCAACGCTTCGGAACATTGCGCTCACGCATCCTTACTTTCATGATGGTACGGCGAAGACTCTAGAAGACGCGGTCAAGGTCATGGCCGAGTTCCAACTTGGCAAAAACCTAACTTCCGATGAAGTGACGGCGTTGGTTGCCTTTATGAACACGTTGACGGGCGAGTACAACGGGAAACCGTTACAGTAAAATGCGGTAACAAGACCGTGGGTTAGTGTTTTCTGGGACCCCGACGTCGTTGGTGGGGACGTTTCCGTAAAGAAGGGTTTTTTCGCGGTGGTGGCGGTTCCTCGACCGTCACCACAGATGCTGTCGTTTTGGGCGGCGGCACGAGTCGCGCGTGGCGGTCTTCCGCCGCGTTGTAACTGCCACAGCGTGGGCACTGGGACAGCGTGTCGTCCCGGTCGTCCAAATAACTGTACCCACAAAACGTGCACCGCCAGAGATACTGCGTGCCGAGAAAGCGTTGAGGACGGTACACTGTGAATTCGGTATATATCCAAATGCCAACAATTACCGCACCGACCACAGCGGTATAAAGCAAAAGCGCCCATCTGATATCTAGCTCAATCATGCCGAGCACCTGCAGGCCGAATGATCAGAGTTCCATACTGGTCAGAATTCCCCTCCTCGAGAGGAGCAAATCGGTAATTTGTTAAAGCCGCCGCTACACTATCGGCAAATTCCATGTCTATCCCGGGGCTTCCCGGAAGCACTTCCTTGACCCGTCCGTCTGGGGTGACGCGAAATACGAAATTGGTACTCACTCCTACCACGTGGGGACTTGCGTTGGTGAGCGCCTCGATAGGTGGTGAAAACAAGAGCGGTCGGTTTTTCGGTTCGGACATCCACTCGATATAAAGATCGAAACCGGGGGCAACACCACTTACGGGATGGGGCATAATCCCATATTTCTCGGCAGGATCGCGTGCGGCATCCCCAATGGACAGGGCATCTCTCAGCCGCGCCAACCCGCGCCCGATGTCAAACCAGTTTGAGTCTTCGGTGTACTCCCAGAAGCTTTCATACCGCTGCCGAATTTCCAGACTTTCCCGCTGTAGCCGAAGTCGCTCCAAACCGGCAAATTCAAGCTTCGGGAGGTCAACCGGAGGTAGCCCACCCAGCAGCCCATCCGGCCCTGCCAGACGAGGAGGAGGTGGCGCTGGGTTTTGAGCGGAATCCATCACGGCGTCCGAGAACAGATCAAGGGGATGATCTCCGCCAGGCACACGTAGGACTTGTCGGGAGATATCTGCACTGACCGACGTCGAAGAGCTTGCCGCAGGACGTTGGGGAACAATCCGAAACGAGTAATAACGCGTGGGGGTGGCGGGGAACCAGATTCCGATGGAAAAAATCGTCACCATCGACAAGTGGAACAGCGCGGAAAACAGCAACGACACGATAAACGCGCGTTCCCGAAGCATGTGAAATTCATCCTTTTTCTTCCTCGACGGGCTGTGCAGCAACACCGAAGCGTTCAATGCCGACGCTTGTAGCAATACCCCATACACGTACCGCTTGGGACATGGGCACACGGCCGTCCGTGCGGATGAGCAGCAAGGGCGGCTCTTTTCTTGCTTGCACCTCTTCCGTTAACCGCCGCGTGAGTTCATCCCATGTTGCCATTTCATCTTCGTTTACATAGATTTTACCCAGACCATCCGGTCCCCCTTCTCCGTAGGTCACAGTAACCGTTAGATTTTTTTGTTCCAGAGCGGTGGCTCCTTCCGCCTGAGGGACCTCTATCTGAATGGATGTTTGCACAACAAACGTGGAGGAAAGCATGAAAAACAATACCAGTTGAAACACAACATCAATCAGCGGCGTAAGATCCAAATTGGCTTTAATTTTTCTGCGTTCTGTAAGGGAACCGCGAAAATTCATAATACGTCTTGCCTAATTTTCACGCGTCAATAAACGTCACGATCACGTGTGAGAAGTTCCACCAATTCCGACGAGCTGATTTCCATTTCGACGATCATGTTTTCCACGCGCGAGGTGAAGTAGTTGTACACCACCAAGGTCGGAATGGCTACTGTCAAGCCGAAAGCCGTTGTGAGCAACGCGGTACTGATACCATGTGCCAAATCGGAGGGATTCACTTGGCCCTGTTTGTTCTGAATCTGTGCAAAACAGAGGATCATCCCCTGCACCGTGCCTAGGAGTCCAAGCAAGGGCGCCACACTCGCACAGGTGGCTAGTGCCGAAAGGTACCTTTCCAAACGCGGAATCTCCAAATGTCCAGCGTCTTCTATCGCCTCACGAATGTCTTCTTTGGGACGGTTCGCTTTAAGCAACCCCGCCTTGGTAATCCGCGCAATGGGGCCGTCCGTCTCGTCACAGATCTCGATCGCTTGTTGGATCCGATTCTGTCGAAGCACCGTGCGCATCGTATCCATAAACTCGCGCGTGTCGATTGTGGCGCGGCGCAGCGACCAGAACCGCTCGATGGTGATCGCTAACGCGACAATGGAACACATCAGAATCGGCCACATGAGAATGCCGCCGTCCTTCATGATCCGGATAACATCAAACTCGCCCATAACTTACTCCATTTCCTGCCTATCGTATTGTATCTTACTCCGCATAGGCTAGACGACTTAGCGGCAGATGACATGTCTTTTAGGCGCGAAAAATGATACTAGTCGACAACTAATGTGCCGAGACCTTGATCCGTAAAGATCTCCAACAAAAGCGCATGAGGAACACGCCCGTCAACAATGTGGGTTTTTGCCACACCATAATCAAGGGCGCGCAGGCAAGCTTCCACCTTTGGAATCATCCCACCGGAAATCACGCCTTGGTCTATCAACTCCATGATCTCCTTATATCCCAACTGTCGAATCAGGGAGTCCGGATTGCCGGGGTCTCGCAAAATGCCCGGCGTATCCGTCAGAAATACGAGTTTTTCCGCCACCAAAGCAGCGGCAATTTCGCCAGCTGCGGTATCGGCGTTTACATTCCACGTTCGCCCTTCCGGGTCTGTCGCCAAGGGCGCAATTACCGGGATCATTCCTGCAGCGCACAGTACATTGATCACCTTATAATGCACGCGCTCAATTTCACCCACCCAACCCAAATCGGCGCCATCTTCCGGTATGATCTTTTTTGCGTGAAGAAGGTTTCCATCTTTGCCGGAAATGCCTACCGCAATGCCGCCGGCAGAATTGATGAGCGACACAATCTCCTTATTGATGGTACCGGACAACACCATCTCCACAATCTCAATCGTTTCATCATCCGTGATACGAAGACCTTTGTGAAAATTAGGTTGAACACCGAGTTGCTCCAGACGTTTGTTAATTGCCGGCCCCCCACCATGCACTATTACCGGATTCATACCGACAAATTTCATCAACACAACGTCTTCCATCGTGCTCCGACGCAATCGGGGATGGGTCATTGCGGCGCCACCGTATTTGATGACAACCGTTTTGCCTTCGAACTCACGAATGTAAGGCAAGGCTTCGATAAGTACGGCCGCCTTTTGGATGAATTCCTGCATTCGCTCCTGCATCTCTCTAAAAACGCCCTCCTCTACGAACGATAATCCGCATTGATTCGAACATATTCCGCGCTTAAGTCCGATGTCCAGAACACGGCTTCCCCGGTGCCGTTCCCCAACCGAATTTCGATCCGAAACGACGGTTTTTTCATCACGGCGGCAGCGTCGGATTCCTGATAATCAGCACGCATACCGTTCTTCATTACACACACGTTGTCCAAAAAAACCGAAAGATGGTTTCCGTCGAACGTTGCTCCGGAATACCCAGCGGCACAAGCGATCCGCCCCCAGTTAGGGTCCTGACCGAAAAACGCCGTCTTGCATAGCTGCGACTGGGCAACGGCACGCGCCACCCGCATAGCATCTTCGTTGTCTCGAGCGCCCAACACGGCAATTTCGACAAATTTCGTGGCGCCTTCTCCGTCGCGTACAATCGCTTGTGCCAAGTTTATGCATACTTCACAAAGCGCCTCTTCAAACCGTTGAAAATGTTTTGTATCCGGAAGCAACTCCTTGATACCTGCCGCCCCGTTGGCAAGCACCAACACCGTATCGTTGGTGCTCATGTCGTTATCTACGCAGATGCGGTTGAACGACCTGTCTACCGCCCGTTTTAGTGCGGCGCTCAACGCATCTGGAGAAACTGCCGCGTCTGTAGTAATCACGGCGATCATGGTTGCCATGTGCGGTGAGATCATTCCCGCGCCTTTTGCCATACCACCCAGACGCACCACACCCCCGTCCAACTGGAGTTCCACCGCAACTTCTTTGGGGACGGTGTCGGTTGTCATAATGGCGAGCGCTGCGTCATGACCAGCATCCGGAGATAAACCAGCAGCGCACAGTTCTACCCCGCGCCGTATCTTATCCATTGGCAACGGCACGCCGATGACGCCCGTACTGCACACAAGGACTTCCCGCGCTGTCATTCCGAGTTGCTCAGCAACGTATCCTGCCGTGGCGGCGGTATCCGCATATCCTTGGTCACCGGTACACGCATTGGCATTGCCGCTATTGATGAACACAGCCCGGGCTTTGCCCGAACGGCAAACCTCGCGGCACCAGCGGACGGGCGCAGCTTGAACCAGGTTTGTCGTGAATACCCCGGCGGTTACTGCAGGGACCTCGCTGACAACCAGTGCACAGTCTTTTTTGGACGACGTGGGTTTGATCCCCGCTAAAGCCGCCGCAGCCTTGTAGCCGCGCGGCACCGTGACTCCTCCTTCAACGTGTTTCATGGCACCATTCCCCCGAAACGCAATGCGGTCCGCTCATCAAACCCAAACATCACATTGAAACATTGCATCGCCATGCCAGCAGTACCGCCCAACAAATTATCTATCGCTGATACGATGATGAGGTTGCCGGTACGCCGATCCATCGCCCAGCCGATATCGCAAAAGTTTGAGGCGCGTACAAAACGGAGCTCCGGCAATTTCCCTTCGGCATACACACGGACAAACGGTTCCTGCCCATAACGGTTGTAAGCCTTCGCAACATCGACATCCCCTTTGGGACGTGCCGTGATCGTGCTCAAGATTCCGCGCGTGTAAGGACCGACGTGCGGTGTGAACTGCACCATAAACCGATTGCCTGTCTCCTGCTCGATCTCGGGGATATGTTGATGAATCCCTAATTTATACGCACGTACGTTCTCGTTCATCTCTGGATAATGCAACGGCTCACTGAGGGCACGTCCTGCACCGGAAACGCCGGAAATACAGTCCGCAATGACGACACCTTCCAAAAACTCATTGAGGGGACGCAGCGGCAAAATTACACTGATAGGATAGCATCCTGGAACAGCAACCAACTGAGCCTCCCGAATAGATTCCCGGTAATAAGGGACAAGACCATAGACGGCTTCTTTTAAGAGCTCCGTCGCCGTATGTTCGACCCCGTAGTATTTCTGAAACAGCTGACTATCTTTGATTCTGAAATCCGGCCCCATGTCAATCACGCGTACACCCGCGGAACGCAGCGCCGCTACGATAGGTATTCCTTTGCCGCCATGCAGCGCCAAGAATACCACGTCACACTTCTTTGCGAGCGAATCGGGGTCGAACGTCTCCAATTCTATGTCCAACACCTTAGCAAATGAGGGCATGGCGTCAGCGAGTTTCTTCCCCGCTTCCAATTCCACCGCCGCAGTGATTTTGATCTCCGGGTGGGATACTGCCAATCGCAACAGTTCGCGACCGGCATATCCTACAGCTGCAATTACACCAACACGTATCATTTTCCATCTCCATTTCAAACAGGCGGGAACAATAAAATAGAAGAATTATAGTTTGGCGCCGTGCTCCATTCAAACCTCTGTATAAGTCCACTACCTTTGGCACTTTTTGTTATGTTGGAAGTGGAATTGAAGAGAGGATTTTCCATGAAAGTTATTAAGAGAAAGGCACGGACGCTTAGCGTCATAGTAGGTTTGATCTATGTATGTCCCCTTAGTCCCCGCACATGCGGGGGGATGGCTCCCTGCCGTCTTGTTCTTCTGTCATCCCTTCTTATTCCCCCACATGCCGTGGACACAGGTGGGCTGAACCCTGCGCAGGGAATTGAAAACCGTCCCCCGCTGTCATTGCGAGGAGCCCCGAAGGGGCGACGTGGCAATCCCCTTAGGTATCCGCAGATTACCTCGATCCATGCCCATGTCATCTGGCGCTACGCGGTTGAGGGGATTGCTTCGTCGCGTCGAAGACTCGCTCCTCGCAATGACAACCGGGCGTACAAGCCTAGTGTAAACCCTCGTTGCAGTGCCAAAGGTTTGTGAACTTATGCAAAAACCTCATCTTGTCTGAGGTGCTATACTTTCTGTGGCAAGAATGTACGCTCTATTATGACACGACAGATTGGACAAATTTTGCCCTGGGTACGCCGCATCCCCCGTTGGGCATGGATCATCGCAGCAACCCTGTGCACGGCATGGTTGACAGCTTCCACCGCAGAGTATTTTTTGGATGTCGAACGATATAAACCGGAATTGGTTCAGGCTTTGGAACAAAGTCTCGGGCTCCCCTCCCAGATTGGGCATTTAGACCTGGTGTTTTTCCCGGAGCCAAGTATTTCCGTACAAAAGATCAAAATTGGGTCTGAAAAATTGATGGCTTCAGCGGATCTCCTCCGTCTCCGTTTCAATTGGCGAGGACTATTGAAGAGAAAAATAGAAATCGATCAAATAGACATTTCAGGACTGGAATGTGTTTTGCCTCCCGACTGGAACGAGCTACGGGCACGCCTTAGCGACTTGAGGTTCTCGCCTCCTACTGCATCAGCCGGCACCGGTATCGGTATCGGCTTGAGGCATATCCAAGGAAGAGGAGTCAGAATTAGGAGAGGGGATAGTACTGAAACGTTGGCACTGTGCCGCTTTGATGTTTATGATCCCCTTTCAGATCACACCGTTGTTTCATTTGATGCACAAACCCCGTTCCTAGGCGATACCGCAAGAACAAACGGTTCCCTTCAGATCGTAAGCGACGCTGAAGAAAAAAAAGTTTCCGGAACCGCCGACATACGCGCCATAGACAGTACACGCCTGATCAACAACGTCGCAATACCACAAGGAGAAATCTCAGCAAGACTCAACGTAGTTCCCTCCAGACTGTCCGCGCTCCATGCCGAGTTCACCGGAGAAATCTCCCCGTCAGACCCGACGGCACCCTATGCCAACACACTTCCCGCGACGTTCTCAGGAAACGTCTGGTGCGTAAATGGTGTGTGGACGTTTAATGACCTACGGTTCGTTTCTCCGGCAGGAAGCGCGGAAGCCGATGTCACCAGATATACCGACGGTACGGTGGCTTGTCGCATGGCACGCGCATCCTTGAGCGAAGAAGGTATCAGGACGCTCTCCGCGCAATTCCCCCTTGCCGTCTTGCAGCCGCGACCATCAGAACAAACACGGGCGGAAGCTAGCGACCTACTGCTCTCCTACCGTTCCGGTGAGCAGGCTTATGTCTACGATGGAACCTTTCGCATTGAAGGAATAGATTGGGTGACGAAAGACGGGGGTGTCGTATTCCCCTCAACTTTGATGTACGGCAAAATCCAGAACAACGAACTCATCTTGGAAAACCTTGAAAGCTCTGGGACTCGCTTCTCAGGAACTATCATGCCGGATTGGCATCAGGAAACCTTTGCCATAGACCTTTCCGGTACCGTACAGATCAATCCCACGATCTTACACGCTTTAGGCGCCCCCAAAAGCATGGCAGACCTAGAGGGGATTGCAACTATCGAGCATCTTACAGCTGTGGTCGGGGAAAACATGCCCTTCACGGAAAGTCTTTATGCGAAAGGGTCCTTTTCCCAAGGCGCGCTGGGAGTAACAATCGGCGAGACGAAAGAGACCCTTTCCGAAATAGAAGGCACCTTCGAATTGACGAAGACACATCTTGTATTTCACGCAAAGACACGCACGGTGCATTTTGGAGAACTTGCCGGCGAGGGCACTTACGAATTCAACAAACACGCAGGACAAGGAACCCTAAAAGGCGATCTCGCTGCAGTGGACATCCGTACCTTTTTCAGCGAAACCACGGCTCGCACACTGACGCAAGTTTTCCAGGAATACGGCGCGTCTGAAATCGACATAGAAGCCCACTTTCCGCCGCAGCCCGGCAGCCTGGGAGAACTCCACGTGCAGCGACGCGGAAAACCTGTTCTTAGCGCAGATTTGAGGATAGACAGGGCTTCGGATACGTGGAGATTGGATGCCTTGGAACTCCTTGCAGAGCCCTCTGCGGAGGCGTTTCGTCCGTTCATACCCGCCCAGGTTACTGTGACGGGCGCTGTACCTATCCACGTGGTAAAAAGGTCTGGCGTTCCCGAATTTTCTATCAGCGCCAACCTGGATTCCTGTTCTTTTCAGACTCCTCAAGGTATCAAGAAAAACCGCGGCATCCCCTTGTCCACAATACTTAAAGGAGACATTTCTGACGAACAGGGCTGGAAGGTGAACACGCTGGAAGTCCGTGGCTGGAACACATCAGCACAGGGTAAAATTGCAAACGGCCGCATCGTTTTTGAACCGTTCGATGTCGACATCGCTGACTTCCGTTCCGCAATACCTGAAACCTTTCAACTTGGCGGCAAGGCTCGTGTATCTCTTGAAACCAACCCTCTACAGGTGACCCTAGCGTTCACCTCGTTGCGCGCGGTACTGTCCGGTCGCAGTCAACTGGAATGTCCCTCCGGAATCTTACAGTACGACTCGACCGGAACATTTCGGATTGAGGATGCCGAACTCCGCGCAACGGACGTGGATTGCCGTCTCCGTATCGAGGGTACCGCTACCCACTGGAAAGGCACACTTCAAGGAAAGACCCTCCGTGCAGAGACAGCAAGCACCCTTTGGCAGGACATCGTTCAATCCTGGCAAGACTCTGCAGAACCGCCGCCGGACAAGTCCCAGAAATCTACTGGCTCGCTTTTTGTAGACCTCGACCATTTCTTTTATCGAAGAGGACGTTTTGACGACGTCCATGCTGAAATCCTCGTGGAGCCGAGCCTGATCGATATTCGCAACATCAAAGCAAGACCTTATTCGGGAAGCGTCACCGGCTCTATAGACATCACACGTCCTGCCACGAACGAGGTGCGGCAGGTGCGACTTGACCTCCAAGTAGAAGGTGCCCCAGCCCGGATCATCGATGAAATCGCCTTTTTGGAGCCGCGCAGTTTCACGGGCACGTTCAACGGAGCGATCTTGCTCGGATTTCCCGTGGTGTCCGATGCAAACCCCCTGAACGGCGCCACGGGGATGATCGAATTCGACGCGCAAAATGGCTCCTATGGCAAACTAGGCATGACCACGCGCCTCTTGTCCGCCCTGCGCGCTACAGAAATCTTTCGTCTACGAATTCCTTCGTTTCGCGATGAAGGCTTGGTCTACGACACCAGCGCCGGCACCGCAGAGTTCCGTAACGGCGTGATGACCCTTCATACCTTTGAGGCAAAGAATTCATCCTTCCAACTAACCGCCGGTGGAACAATCGATTTTCCCCGTAACCGCACAGACCTCGTAGCAGAAGTCGCTTTGTTAGGGGCGGTGACGGGTCCTATGGAATCCGTGGGACTTCGCGGAACAGCGCAGACGATCCGCAATTACAGCTCCCTACGCTTTACGGTGACGGGACCCCCGACGGAGCCCGTAGTTCGCCCTACCACCGGTCCTGTTGTAAACAAGGTGATTGATACGGTTAGGAGCAGTGAACGCACCCTGCGCGGCGTGCTACAGGACACGGCAAGGGAAGCGTTACGTGGCATTTTCGGAAGGTGACGCGCCGTATCTTATCGTAGCCGTTTCACTACCTCTGCCTGGTAACGGTCTACGTATAGCGGAAGAGAACGCCTCTCGTCAGGTGGATACTGTTGGACAAGCTGTTGCAATCGCAGAATTCTTTCTTCTGTTGGCGGGTGAGATGCAAAAATCGGCAAGTAAACTCGGTTCTGGTTGTATTGCATCAGTTTGTACATAAAATCGATCATGGCATCTGGACGGTATCCCGCGCGGTAGAGGATTTCCATGCCCAACGCATCGGCTTGTCGCTCCTGTTCCCGACTGTAGCGCGCCGCTATTCCCCTCACAAACAGGTCTGCCACGATCTGCGCGGTTTGCGTCGGGTCCTGCCCCAACACCAACGCAGTACCAAGCTGGAGCCCCATCATGCGGGTAAACGTCTCCCCATGGTGATACCCCGCAACGTGTCCGATTTCGTGCGCCAAAACAGCGGCTAGCTCCGCCTCGTTCCCGCAGAGCTTCAAAAGTCCCGTGTACACGTACAAGAAACCGCCGGGCAACGCAAATGCGTTCACGGTATCCGGGGAATCAACCACTTTTACTCGATAGGTGACATCCTGTCTGGGAGACACCGCAGCCAATCGACTGCATACCCGAGCCACGTACGCCTGAAGTGACGCATCTTGGCAGAGTTTTTCTTGTCGTTCTACCTCGGCGGAGAACTTCTCGCCCAGCGCCACTTCGTCCTGTGTGGAAAGTAAATTGAAGTCCCTACCCGGCGTTGTTTCGCATCCCAGAAACGTCGCCATCAACGCCACAAAAACCAACGCCTTGGCTCGATGACCCCTTCTCTCTGTCATGTTCTCCCGAGCTCTACTCGTCAACAACATCTACACTCAAGATTTCACCCAACGCCCGAAGCAGAATGTCGGTTTCCTCTTCCGTCCCGATGCTGATACGAAGGGCATTCTCCAATCGCCGAGCAGGAAAATACCGCACAAAAATGTCACGGGCGCGCAACGATTCGAAAATCTCCCGCGCCGAAGGAGTGCCCGTATATACGGCAAGGACAAAGTTTGTTTGAGACGGCGTCACACAAAACCCAAGCTTTTGGAGACCAGCCGCAAGCCTTGCTCGTGTGGCACGCACGCGCGCTACGTTGGTCTCCATCCACCCGTAATCTTCGAGCGCCGCAATGCCCGCCGCTTGCGTGACGCTGTTGACATTATAGGAATCTTTGGTTTTCATAAACTCGGCAATTAGGTCAGGGTGTGCAAACGCCAGTCCCAAACGAAGTCCCGCCATACTGAATGATTTCGAAAAACTTCTGCCGACAATTACATTCTCGAATCGCTTTGGAAAATCAATGCATGAGTCATCTGCAAAATCAACATACGCTTCGTCAATGAAGACCAAACCATCAAAGGACGCGCAGAACTTTTCCATAACATCTCGGGGATACGCCACACCCGTCGGGGCATTTGGGCGCGCCACAAAAACCAACCGGGCTTGTTCCTTAAAGAAACACGTAGGCAGCTGGAACGACTCATCCAGATCAACCCACTGCATTACCGCGCCATGCAAACGCGCCAAGGTCTCATACAGCGTGTATGTGGGATACGGAGCCAAAATCCGGTCGCCGGGATCGACAAAGGTTCGTAAAGCCAGCGCTAAGATCTCATCCATTCCGTTGCCGGCAAAGACCCAATCCGGAGAAGGATACCCGTACCGCATCGCGGCGGTCTGTCGTAGTTTCAGCGCAGCAGGGTCAGGATATTTACGAAAGGCGTCGGTGGACAAACCACGGATGACTTCGATAACACGAGGTGACGGCGGATAGGGATTCTCGTTTGTATTCAGCTTGACGACGCCCGGACGTTGAGGTTGCTCCCCCGGAACATACCCCTCTACGTCCGCCAATAGTTCTCGGCGATACTTCATCTGCGTAGCTCCACAGCCTTAGCATGCGCCGGCAGCCCTTCCGCCTCGGCAAGCAACATGATGTCCTCCGCATCCCGGCGCAAACGTTCCCGCGAATACATCATGAAATTCGTCGTCTTCCGAAAATCTTCCACATGAAGCGCCGATGAAAACCGCGCACGCCTACCCGTCGGTAAAATGTGATTAGGACCTGCATAATAATCGCCCACGGCTACCGGCGTGCCTCCTCCGATCATTACGGCACCGGCGTGTTGAATTTTGTCAAAAAGCTTCATCGGTATTTCCACCTGAATGGAAAGATGCTCAGGGGCAATAAAATTAACCAAATCCGCTGCCTCTTCCAGATTACGCACCACAAACGCAGCCCCACGGCGCTGCAATGCCTTGCGTGCTATGGCTGCGCGCGGCAAGCCTTCCAGCTGTCGCGCCAACTCTTTTTCCACGACCTCCACCATTTCCGCTGAAGGCGTCACCAGGCTCACCACGGCATCCTCGTCGTGTTCCGCTTGGCATACCAGTTCAGCAGCCACATGCGTCGGATTAGCCCTGTCGTCAGCAATCACTGCCACTTCCGAGGGACCCGCTTCCATATCGATACTACAAACCCCATTCACAAGACGTTTTGCAAGAGTGACGTAAATATTGCCGGGTCCCGTGATCTTGGAGACAGACGGAATCGTCGCCGTTCCGTAAGCAAGCGCCGCAATGGCTTGGGCACCACCGATGCGAAACACCCGTGTTGCGCCAGCAATCCGCGCCGCCGCAAGGACCAACGGATGAACACTGCCATTATACGACGGCGGCGATACCATGATGATTTGCTGTACCTTTGCCACTTTTGCCGGCACAATGTTCATTAACACGGACGACGGATAGTATGCCTTGCCGCCTGGAACGTAGACCCCGGCGCTGTCAATAGGCGTAATGCGCTGTCCCAGCAACGTGCCGTCTTCCAAGGTTTCTTCCCATGATTGACGCAAATGTTTGCTGTGAAAACGACGGATATTTTCATGGGCACGTTCCAACGCAGCGACGAGGTTTCTATCCACCTGCTCGATTGCCGCATCCATTTCAGATTCCGAGAGCTCAAACTCTTCCGGGCGCAACCTCACACCATCATAGCGTTCGGTGAATTCGGCAACAGCGTCATCGCCCCGCTGTCGTACCGCTGCCACGATCTCCCGCACGGATTCCAGCTTTTGAGCCTGAGCCTCCGAATCGTCCTCTTCGCCCAGCGCCCGAGCCACACAATAATCCCGTGCTTCTGCATAAGCGGTGTCATCCGTTATCGTGAAAACCCGCAACAACGTTCCCATGTTCCTTCTTCCTAGGTGGTACCGTTATTAATCCCTAATTCGCTGAATATCGGCGCCTAGCGCGGCAAGACGTTCTTCGATCCGTTCATACCCTCGGTCAATGTGATAAACACGCGACACCATGGTCTCACCGCGTTCGGCGATCAACCCTGCTATGACGAGAGCGGCACTTGCCCGTAAATCCGACGCCATCACCGGGGCACCACTCAACGAGGGCACGCCGTGTACGATAGCCGTATTGCCGTCCAGATCGATTTTTGCACCCATCCTCATCAGTTCGGCTACTTGCATAAATCGGTTCTCGAACACCGTTTCCTTGATCACGCTGACGCCATTCGCCACACACAACATCGCCATGATCTGAGCCTGCAAATCCGTAGCAAAACCAGGATAGGGAGCCGTGACCACATCGATTCCTTTGAACCCGTTCGTGGCGCGCGCCCGCACACGGGTGCCAACCGTTTCGATTTCGGCACCGGCCTCCGCAAGTTTCTTGAGCAACGCCGTCAGGTGTTCGGCGTTGACGTCCCGCACGGTGACATCGCCATGGGTAGCAACGCCCGCAATCAAAAACGTGCCCGCTTCAATCCGGTCGGGGCCCACAGTGTGTTCCGCCCCGTGAAGCTCCTCCACCCCCAACACAGTTATCAAATCGGTACCTGCACCAGAAATCTGCGCCCCCATGGCATTGAGAAAATGTGCCAACTCCACGATTTCCGGTTCCCGCGCCACATTACTCAATCGCGTAACGCCCGAAGCGCGGCATGCAGCCATCATCAGATTTTCCGTCGCCCCCACACTAGGGAAATCCAAACGAAAGTCCGTACCGGTCAAAGGACCCTCTGCGACTACATAGCCTTCCTCAATGCGCAATTTTGCCCCCAAGGCTTCAAACCCCTTGAGATGAATATCGACGGGCCTTGTACCAATCGCACATCCGCCAGGCAGCGATACGCGTGCTTTTCCAAAACGCCCCAATAAGGGACCCAGCACAAAGAAAGATGCCCGCATCTTCCGAACCAAGTCATACGGAGCAACTTGGGATTGTACGGTAGAGGCATCCAACACCATGTACCTCCCTGTGAATTCCAACGTCATCCCCATCGCAGATAGGATTTTGTCCATGGTGAAGACGTCGTGCAGGCAAGGCACATTATGCAGGGTGCACGGCTCTTCCGCCAACAACGCAGCTGCCATGAGCGGCAACGCTGCGTTCTTCGCACCGCGAATCTGAACATGCCCACAAAGAGGCTTCCCACCTTTTATCAGTATTTTGTCCATTACGTTCGACCACCTGTCAGAGCGACACGACGACGGTGCGAGCCAACGAAATCGAGTTCACAAAAGCGCATGATGCGCTTTTATGATTCATCTGCTGTGTCGGAAGAAGGTTGCTGAGGATTGTTCCCATTGTCGGGGGGTTGCGGCGACTGCGACGGCGACGCTGTGTCCGTCGCGGCACCTGCCGGCGGTGCAGAAGGCTCTACGCTGACCGAAGGCACCGTAGGAGTCTCCCCTGCTTTGTTTGCAGCGTTTTCTGAATCACTGGATTCACTGGACTGTGCCTCATTCGAAGGTGTAGCTCCCGATTCCGGCGCATAAGCCGCCCCCAATCCCATTTCTTTTAACGTTTCACTTTCGGGCACCGGCTGAACCGCTTCTTCAGACACCTTTTCCGGCGCCTTGCCTGCGCCCACTTTACCCTCGATGGCGCTCAAACCCAGTGCCAGCACAAGAAACAGACCCGCACTAATGTATGTCAAACGAACAGGCAAACTGCGACTCGCACGAGGGCCAAACACCGCATCCGACCCGGGCCCTATCCCAAAGGCGCCGGCAAAGCTCGTGCCTTTTCCCTTCTGCAATAGCACAATTACCATCAAGAAGACACAGACAGGGAAATAGACAAACCACATAATCCAACGCAGGGTTTCCCAACTAAATATCGCATCCAACATAAGTTCGTTATCCTCCGCGCCGACTTTGGCGCCTTTCCATCATAATGCTGCGCGCACTATCGCCGCAAAACTATCGGCTTTCAACGAGGCACCGCCTACCAGGGCTCCGTCTACATTCGGCTGCTTCAGCAACTCCGCTGCATTGTCCGGCTTCACACTGCCGCCGTACTGAATTCGCAGCGCACTCGCCACCGCGCTACCAAACTCTTTTTCCACCAAGCCGCGTACATAGGCGTGGGCTTCTTCCGCTTGCGCCGGTGTTGCTGTAACGCCCGTACCAATCGCCCATACCGGTTCGTACGCAATCGCCAGTCTTGAAAACTGTTCTTCTTTCAGCCCCGCGAGCCCTTTCAGCACCTGGCGAGTCAATACTTCGTGCATTTTGCCACTCTGACGTTCCTCAAGAGTTTCACCAATACAAAACATCACTTTTAACCCGGAAGCCAACGCAAAATGGAGTTTTTGATTCAAAAAGTCATCCGTTTCATTGAAATACTGCCGACGCTCGCTGTGCCCCAAAATCGTCCACGTACAGCCCGCATCCATAAGCATTTGCGGTGATACCTCGCCCGTAAAAGCACCATTCTCTTTCAAGTAGCAGTTCTGACCGCCCACGGCAATATTCGATCCCGCCAAGGCCTTACTCACCGCATACAATGACGTGAAAACCGGACACACCACAATTTCAACGCCTTTCACATCCGCTACCAACTTCTTCAGTTCTTCGACCGTAGCCACCGCCTCTGCGATGAGTTTGTACATTTTCCAATTACCGGCAATTAAAGGTATTCTCACTGTTCTTACCTCTCAAATTAGTCAGGCTTATGCCAAAACAACTATCTCAACTTGAACCACTAGAAAGGGAAGTGAAATGCTACCATAGCGCGGGTACCTGGCGCAACTCATTGTATAAGTCCAGTACCTTTGGCACTTTTTGTTCTGTTGGATGAGGAATTGAAGAGGGGAGTATCCGTTAAGAGAATGATGGGGGAGGACGGTATTGTATGCCAGTAACCATTGAGCGAGTTTCCTATTGAATTCCTTAAGATCCGTGAACAGGAGATCTTCATGATAATCCACGAACGTTTCTTGTAAGGTACGATTAAACCGTTCGCAGTGGGCGTTCATTTTAGGGGTTTTGGGATAGGTATACCAGCGCTGGATACCGTGAGCTTGTGCGGTATCGGCGAAGTGTCGTTCGAATTC